>Ga0181532_10000045_pt1 | contig 120294 bp, 77 predicted proteins | sample PEATcosm2014_Bin_33_FD_119768 | JGI IMG/M metagenome (GOLD analysis project Ga0181532, IMG submission 119768) | Peatland microbial communities from MTU Mesocosm Facility, Houghton, MI, USA - PEATcosm2014_Bin11_30_metaG | ecosystem: Environmental > Terrestrial > Soil > Wetlands > Peat | place...
CATGATCATTCAGTATTCCCGGACATTGAAGCGGATGGGCAAGAAAGAGAGTGTCTTCAGTAACCCTAATTTCCAGATGGCTGGCATCATTCTTTTGCTTGGGACCATTCTCCTGGTCAGTGTCACAGGGAATATTCTTCTGTGAAAGAACCGCGTTTGCGAAGGCACACTTCCGTCCATAGGCTGGAACAGTGTCTATGTTAAGGACAGTTGCGATCCCCGTCCAAATCGCCCCGACTCCAACAACACATCTTGGATCAATGACTTAGCTCGCACTTGAGACGGTCGTCGAGTTGCACCTACCCCATGGTCCCCCGCGTGAGCTACGTTGACTCTATCCTTACTCTGGAGTTGCCTCATGCTGCGAGCCGATACCCAGGCACGAGCTTCATTCAAGGATGACTTCAAGAGCGGGCAACTCGACACCATGAAGTGGATCGTAGCCGCACGCCTACCGTCCGCTTCGGGCGCAGTGCATTCATCTGTTCGGTCCTGTCGACCAGGCGGAACTGCTCGAAGTCCTTGCGCTTGGCCATGATGCGATAGTCAAATGCAATGCTCGTCCCTCCGCCTAGTTCGCGCACCACGAATGACGTGGCCGGCTCCTGGGCCACGTACAGGTGCCAGACAAGCGAATATGTTTCGCCATCGCCGAGGGCAAATCGCTAGGTGGCCTGAACAAGTCGTTTGAAGTCCGCGTGAGAGCGAGAGATGTTCTCATCGTTGATGGTGCCGGGCGCAGGAGAGTAAAACCCCGCCCAAGCGATGCTTGAGCGGGGCACACTGGTCTGTGGTGGCGCATAGGGAGCGGCCCCTCCAAGACACAGCGTGTCTTATGCCTGAGGCAAGCGCACCTCCGGTTATTGCGATGGAGGGCTCGCCGGTTCTCACTTTTTGTTCAAAACCGGCTTCGCAAGATGGGCCCTGTGCAGTGAGCCTCTTGCGCTTTTCGGATTTCCTGCGCTGTAGGCATGGAACCGTTGTCTCCCCAAACGCCGTAGGATCCAGAGCAATCATCATTCGGGACAATGCCCGAATGCTCGTCAAGGTGTATGTACGTCTGGGCATGGGCATAGTCCCCTGCATAGTAAAAGGAGTAGCGCATGAAGCGCATGAGGGAAACACGTTGAAGCCGGGACCAATGGTGAAGGTACCGGCTGGGGGCGGTACTGAGGTAAGTGAACAAAATGGCACGGGTTGGCGTAGTAACGACTTCTGAGTGCCATGACCTTCTCATCCCATCTGCTAATAACAGATCTCTCCGAGTAACAGGCTTTGCGATACGATGTACGTGACGCGCGCCCGAAAAGCAAGGCATTGCCTTTCTAGGGTAGAATTGCAGCCACTCAGTCTTCAGCGAGCGCGGGCATACCGCGTCCGCACCTGCATTATCGAGAGACGATGAAGTTTTCCAGCGGATTACCGCATTGAGTTTTTTCTTCGCATTCTGGTGACGGCTTTCATTTGAGGTTGTTCGTTGGTGGCGCGACGGTGCAGATTCCGCGCGCAAGTCGGGAACGCGCATTCAGGGCTCCCCCATGATCGGCAAATCACTCCGCTCGTACCGCATCGAGGCCAAACTCGGAGCCGGTGGCATGGGTGTGGTCTACAAGGCGGTGGATTCCCGCCTGGGACGAACGGCTGCGATCAAGATTCTCTCCACGACGGCTCTCAACCCAGAACGCGAGCGGCGCTTCGTGCAAGAAGCGAAGGCAGCGTCCTCCCTGAACCATCCGAACATCGTCACGATCTACGACATCGATACGCAGGAGATCGAGGGCAAGCCGATCCCGTACATCGCCATGGAGTACGTGGCGGGAGATACGCTCGATCACCTGATTGGGCGGAAGGGGCTCCGGATTCGGGATGTATTGAAATACGCTGTCCAGATCGCGGACGCGCTGGCCGCGGCGCATGCGGCTGGAATCGTGCATCGTGACCTGAAGCCGTCGAACGTGATGGTAACTCCGCAGGGCGTGGTCAAGATCCTTGATTTCGGCTTGGCCAAGCTCAGCGAACCCGCGGACGCCGATGCCTTTGCCGAAACTTTACACGGCGAAGGATCGCCCCTCACGGAGGAGGGCACCATCCTCGGGACGGTTGCCTACATGTCGCCTGAGCAAGCGGAGGGCAAGAAGGTCGAGAGCCGTTCGGACATTTTTTCGTTTGGCTCGGTCCTCTACGAAATGGCAACGGGTCAACGTGCCTTCGCGGGTGGTTCCAAACTGTCGTCACTTTCGGCCGTGCTCTACAAAGATCCACAGCCGGCGTCACTGACGGTTGCGGACGTCCCTCCAGAGCTCGATCGAATCATCAGCCGCTGTCTGAAGAAAGATCCCGAGCGCCGCTGGCAAACCATGGCGGACGTGAAAGTTGCGCTGGAAGAGCTGCGGGAAGAGATGGATTCCAGCAACTTTGCCGTCGCGAGTCCGTCGCCAGCTCCGCGGAGCACTCCGCGGGCGAGGCTCTGGGCAAGTGCGGGGTTGCTGGCCGGAATGTTGCTTGGACTTGCGTTGCGCATCTCTTATGAGCGGAGATACGTTCCCCCGACAGAGCCGCCGACGTACCGGCGCTTGACGTTCCGGCGGGGTGATGTCACGTCCGCGAAGTTCGCTCCGGGTGACACCGTTGTCTATAGTGCCGAGTGGGATGGCGCGCCATCCACATTGTTCTCCGCGCAGCCCGGCAACCGCGAAGCCCAGCCGTTGGGGCTTCCCAGTGCACGAGTGCTCGCGATTTCACAGCGCGGGGAAATGGCCATTCTGTTGGGCGGTGAGGACGTGGGTACCCTTGCCCGCGTGCCGTTTGGCGGCGGCGCGCCGCGCGAGGTGCTGGAAGGTGTCAGTGGCGCGGACTGGGGGCCGGATGGAGAGTCGCTGGCAGTGGTGCGCGCGGTCAGCGGAAAGTTCCGGCTGGAATATCCCATCGGTACAGTGCTGTATGAGACGGAGAAGCGGCCTCCCATGATGCCGCGCGTCTCGGCAGACGGCAAGCTGGTTGCGTTCTTCGATTTTGATGTGGAGGTCGGCGATTATGCCTTGTGCGTGATCGGCCCCAACCATCCCCGGCAGGTTCTTTCCCGAGGATGGCGCGCCATCGGCGCCTTGAACTGGTCACCGGACAATCGCGAAGTCTGGTTCTCGGGCGGCCAGCCCGGCAGCGATCCCGCGCTCTACGCAGTTACTCTTTCTGGCTCACAGCGGCTGGTTTCGCAGACGGGCGGAATGATCGTGATGCAAGATGTAGCCCGCGATGGACGCGTTCTGCTGAGCACGGTTAATTCGCGTCTCGGAATCCTCTATCTTCCGCAGAACGGCGCCGCGCAACGTGATTTAGCCTGGCTGGACTCTTCTTTGATGTATGACCTTTCGAACGACGCCCAATCGCTCGTTTTCGTCGAGCTTTCCAGCGGCCAGGGGCGCAACTCCGCCATCTACCTGCGGAAGACCGATGGTTCTCCCGCCATACAGCTTGGCTACGGGAATCGGCCTGCGCTTTCGCCGGATGGAAGGTGGGTGGCCTGCATTCACCATGAGGCGGAGAGATCCAGTCTGATGTTGCTTCCGACTGGTCCTGGGGAATCGCGATTTCCAAAAATCGAAGGCATGCACTTCGACGGCGTGGAATGGTTCCCAGACAACAAGCGGATTCTGTTCACGGGCAATGAAACCGGTCACGCGACACGCACCTGGATGTACGACTTGGAAACCAATCAGTCGACCCCCCTCACGCCCGAAGGCTCGCGGGGAACGCGGGTTTCGCCCGATGGCAAGTGGTTCATCACAGTAGACCCGCACAAGCTACTGCTCTCACCGGTCGGTGCAGGGGACTCCAAAACCATCGCTGACTTGCAAGGCGAAGGTGTGGTGCGATGGAGTGGAGACGGGCGATACCTGTTCCTGCAACAGCGTGAGCCTGCCAGCATCAAGATCAGCCGTCTCGAAGTAACCACGCGTCGGAGAGAGCCCTGGCTGGTCGTGAAGGTTCCTGAACCCGGAGCCGAGTTTTTTGGACCGTTGGCTTTGTCCGCGGATGGCAAAGCTTGCGCGACTACGTTTCAGCGCGATCTTGCCAATCTTTTTTTGGTGCGGGGTCTGAAGTAGGCCTTGCGCGACGCAGGTATTCGTGTGGGGGGTGGCGGCGAGGACGCCGCCACGACAGCCGCCGGGACGGCGGCGCAACAATGCCTTACCCCTGACGCTGGCGCTTCGGCTTAAGGTTCAGTGTGCGAATCAAACGGAATAAGTGGTTGGGATGTACGCCGAGGATTTTGGCGGCATCTGTGTAGTTCCCGTTGGCTTGTTCGATGGCCCGCTCGATCAGTACCTTCTTCGCCTCGCGGATTCCATCGTGCAGCACACTGACGGGCTCGCCGGAGACTGCGGTTTCCTCCAGAATCGAGTCCGGCAAATCCTCGGCGAGGATTAATTCCGTCGAGCCCAGCACCACGGCCCGCTCAATGGCGTTCTCCAGTTCGCGCACGTTGCCCGGCCAATCGTAGCGCGTGAGGCAGGCACGAGCCTCCTGAGAAATGCCGGCCACACGCCGCTTCACCTTCTCGCCATATTGCGTCGCGAAGAATGCCGCCAGCATCGGGATATCCTCCCGCCGCTCCCGCAACGCCGGCATGTGAAGCGACACGACATTGAGGCGATAATAAAGATCCGGCCGAAAGGCTCCCGTCCGCGATGCTTCCTTCAGATCGCGATTGGTGGCTGCGATCAGTCGGACGTCGAGTTTGATGGGACGGGTCCCGCCAACTCGTTCAAATTCACGCTCTTGCAGAACCCGCAGGAGCTTGGCTTGCATGGGCACGGCCAACTCCCCGATTTCGTCCAGAAAAACCGTGCCGCCTTCGGCGACCTCAAGTTTTCCTTTCTTCTGGGAGACCGCACCGGTAAACGCTCCTCTTTCGTGTCCGAACAACTCGCTCTCCAGCAAGGTCTCGGTGATGGCCGCGCAGTTAATGGCGACAAATGGCTTGTCGGCCCGGGTACTATTCATGTGGACGGCTCGCGCCACCAGTTCTTTTCCGGTGCCACTCTCGCCGGAGATCAGGACCGTTGAATCCCGCCCCGCGACCCGGGAAACGAAGCCATACACTTCGTGCATAGCCTTGCTCTCCCCGATCATGCTGTGATGGATGTTCAGTTCCTCGTGGAGGCGGCGGTTTTCCCCTCCAAGTCTTTCCAGATGCCGGGCATTCTCGATCGCGAGCGCAGTGATATTTCCGAGCGTCGTAACCAGTTGCAGAAGGTCCGAATCGAAGCGCGCGCCCGGGGAACTGGCGTCCAGGTACATCACGCCCAACACTTTGTCCTGTACTTCGAGAGGCACAGCCATGACCGAGTGCACCCGGCGTTTGAGCAAGCTCTCGGCCTCCCGGTAGGCATCGTCGCTCTGGACATCGTTGGACAGTACCGCCAGATTCTCTTCCAGAACGCGGTTCAGAATCGTCTGGCTGGCATGCACCGATTGATTCGGGCCCAGCCGGCGATCCCTGCCCGCAATCGAAGAAAAGGTCGCGGACGATGCTGCGACCCCGTTTTCGGTCAATAAGATAGCGGCTTGATCCGCGGGGACGATCGCGAGAACCGCCTCCAGAACTTTTTCTTGCAGATCCGCCAGGCCGCGCACCGAGTTCAGAGTCCGGCTGAAGTCGAGCAGCACATTGAGGTCGTGAACCGTCTTCGCGGTGGCGGGCAAACCGTCCGGCCGGGAAGGCTGCAGGTACCGGGCGTCCTCTTTGCGCAGGATTACGGTCGCGGCGCCCGGCATAGGAGTGGCATCGAGTTGCAGGGAGGCATTGCCGGGAACGGGCTCGCTATTGGGCCCCTGGAAGATGAGGACCGAGTTGCCCACGCGGATCTGGTCACCATGGACCAGCACCCTATCCATGACCGGGACCCCGCTGACAAACGTGTTGTTGCGGCTCTCCAGGTCCTGAAGCCGGAATGAGTTCGCTTCCCTACGGATGACGCAGTGGCGCCGGGATACCAGCGAGTCGAGCAGGGAAATCTGATTCGACGGATCGCGGCCGATCGAGACCTCATCCCCGGTCAGCGGGAACAGCTTCCCTTTGAGGGGTCCGCTTACCGCTTCCAACCGTGCGCCGCTCGTGGGAGCCGCACCTTCTTCACCCCAATCGCCCATGACGCAATGAGTATACCCGGACCCTCGGGGCTCTGCCGTCCTCTGCACCTAACATAAATGTTACCGACAAGCGCTTTTGTTTGGGTGGTTGACCTCACGGCCAGGCTAGGGCCAGCTCTCAGGCGGGCCGAAAACATGTTTTTCGGGCAATTCCGGTGACTGAACCCCGCCCACCCCCGGTGTCGGGTTTGGTACGCAGCTTGCATTAGGAAAGGCACTTGCGAAGGACGACCCGAGCAAGATATCCCAGGAGCAAAAAGGAGCACGACAATGAAGGCAAAAGTGAATGCAAAGCTGGCAATCAGGATGGCGATTCTGACTGCAGTGATGGTAGGCACCTTCCTTGCAGCGAGCGTTCAGCCGATTCCCGTCGCGGACGGTGGCCCGATTTTATTGTGCCCACCCAAACAACCGAACTGCTCAAGTGGCATGCCACCGATGTGAGCTAGCCAGTTGAAGCCAAACGAGACGCAGTGACGAACACAAGCGGTCCGCGCCGAACCGAATACTTGGGTTCGCAATCTTTGGGCTGACGGGCAGGAATCCGTCAGCCATATTCTTTTTGAGGCTGGGAGTTTATAGCCGAGGCAATCGTGGCCGAGGGTCCGGATCCTACGGTTCGATTGTCGTCTCGGACTTGGCCGGTTTCTGCGTCACCTGCTGAGGGGTCGGCAATTGCGAACGATCCCACCCACCGCCCAGGGCTTCCACCAATGCCACTGCGGCCGTCATCTGCTCCACCTGAAGATTATTCAGAGTCTGCTGGTCAGCCAGCACCGTGGTTTGGGCAATGAGGACGTCGACGTAGGGATCAATCCCGGTCTCGTAGCGGGCCTGTTCGAGCTTTAGGTAGGTCTGAGCGGAATTCAGCGCCTGCTGTTCCTGCTGGATCTCTGTGGAGAGGATGCGAACTTCCGCAAGAGAATCCTCCACTTGCTGGAATGCGGAAAGCACGGTCTGACGGTAACTGGCGAGATCCGCGTTGTAGGTCGCGACGTATTGTTGGACGGTTGCGCGGCGCAAGCCAGCGTCGAAGATGGTTTCCGGGATCGACGCGCCCACGGACCAGAAACGGCTGGGCCAGGAGAGCCAGCGACTGAAGGCGGAACTTTGAAAGCCGCCCTCCGCAGTCAGAGTCAGGTTTGGATAATAAGCCGCGTAGGCGATGCCGATGGTGGCGTTCGCTTCGGCCATCGTGCGTTCGGCGGCGGCGACGTCGGGCCGCCGCTCCAGCAGTTCCGCGGGGACGCCCACCGGAATTGGAGGTGGAGCAACGGTCATCGGCTTTACGGGAATGGAGAAATTGGAGGTGGCCTTGCCTACCAGCATGGCGATCGCGTGTTCATATTGGGCGCGCGCGATTCCGACATTGGTAGCCCCGGCTTGCGCGCTCTGCAGCGTGGTTTCAGCTTCGACGACGGAGATCTGGTCGTCGATGCCAGCTTCATAGAGCGCACGCGTCAGTTCGTATGCCTTCTGGTCCGCCGCAACGGTCTCGTCGTAGATTTTCTGCAGTTGGTCCTGACCGCGAATCGCGAAAAAATATTCCGCCAGGCTGGCCTGCTCGGTCAGACGCTCGTTCTCGAGATCCGCTGCGCTGACCTGGGCAGCGTAGCGGGCTTGGCTCACGGTGTTGCGGACCTTGCCCCAAAGGTCGGGTTCCCAGGAGGCTTCGAGCGGCAGCGAATATAACGTGCTTTGCGTTTGCGGGGAGGCGGTGCCCGTGCCGGATGTATTCGTCGTGCCCAGGTTTGCGGAAGCTCGGGAGTGAGTGACCGAAGGCGCAACCGACAGTGTCGGAAAGTATTGCGTACGGGCCTCGCGCACCACCGCGCGGGCTGCCATGAAGTTCTCGAAGTATTGTTTGATGTTCTGGTTGTTGATATCCAGCTGTTCTTCGAGGGCGTTCAGTTCGGCATCGTCGAAGATCTCCCACCATTTGCCGCGCAGCTTGGCATCCGCAGGCGTCGCGACGGTCCAGCCTTCGGTTTCCTGGAACTGCGTGGGGGATTCCTTGTAGACCGCAGCAGGCGCCGGCGGGGTAGGTGGGTGGTATTTCGGGCCGACCACGCAGCCCGATAGGATGAACGAGAGCGCAGACCCACAGAGACAAATCACGCCGATCTCTAGTTTTCGAATGAAGACATTCATAACGTTTCCGCCTGAGCGACCGTTCATATCAGTCCACCGCACTAGATGGCCTCCGGGGCTGGGGAAGGATTTCGCGCTATGTGTCCCGCCATGCGCAGCCGCAGCCGGTCGAACGCCAAATAGACGACCGGAGTTGTATAGAGCGTGAGCAACTGACTTAAGATCAGCCCTCCCACGATCGTGATACCGAGGGGCCGGCGGAGCTCAAAACCCGTGCCCGTGCCCAATGCCAACGGCAAAGCGCCTAATAGCGCAGCCATCGTCGTCATCAGAATGGGACGGAAGCGCAACATGCACGCTTCAAAGATCGCGTCGATGGGCTTCTTTCCTTCCTCGCGCTCCGCCTGAAGAGCGAAATCGATCATCATGATGGCGTTCTTCTTTACGATTCCGATCAGCAGCACAATGCCAATGATGGAGATAATGTTCAGATCCTGCTTAAACAGCATCAACGCAAACATCGCGCCTACGCTTGCCGACGGCAGAGTGGAGATGATGGTCAGGGGATGAACCAGGCTCTCATACAGAATACCGAGAACGATGTACACCGCCAGCAGCGCCGTCACAATCAGCACAGGTTCAGTGCCAAGAGATTGCTGGTAGGCCAGCAGCGTTCCGGCAAAAAAGCCTTGCAGCGTGGAAGGCGCGCCCAGCCGTTTTTGCATTTGGCCGATGGCCAAGGTGGCATCGCTCAAAGACACATTTGACGCCAGGTTAAAAGACACGGTGACCGAGGGAAATAAGCCCGTATGGTTGATGGCCAATGGCGTTGTGTTGGCTTTGCCTTTGGCCACCGCGAGCAGGGGAATGTTGCCGCCGGACGATTGCAGGTAGAGGTCTTTCAATCCTTCCGGACTTTGCCAATACTGGGGGGCAACTTCCAGCACCACATAGTACTGATTTAACTGGGTGTAGATGATGGAGACTTCCGATTGGCCGAATGCGCTGTATAACGCCGAGTCCAGCGACTGTGTGGTAAGGCCGAGCTTGGCCGCCGTGACGCGGTCATAGTTCATCAGCTCATCCAGTCCGCCATTCTGCTGGTCCGAGCTTACATCCTGCAGACCGGGCAGGCGCTTCATTGCATCCAGCAGGATCGGTCCCCACTTGGAGAGATCCTGCACGGTGTCGGATTGGATCGTGTACTGGTACATCGCATTGCTGGATCGGCCACCAATGCGCAGATCCTGTACGGCCTGGAGGAACGCGGACGCGACCGGCAGGCGGTTCAGTTTCGGGCGCAGGCGGTCGATGATTTGAGCGGCACTCACCTTGCGCTCCGCCAGGGGCTTGAGCGCAATGTAGAGGGAGCCGGTATTGGTGGCCCCGCCGCCGCCGGTAAAGGCAATCACATTCGCGACGGCGGGATCATTCTTGATGACCGCGCCGATCTGCTGGATGGAGTCATTCATTGCGGGGAAGGATGCATCCTGCGTGCCGCGCACACTACCGGTGATTGCTCCCGTGTCCTCCGCTGGAAAAAAGCCCTTAGGGATCTTGACGATCAGCACTACGTTGAGCGCGATGGTGACGAAGAGTACACCAAGGGTGAGGGCTGGGTGGTCGAGCACCCAGTGCAGGCTGTTGCGATATAACGACAGCACCCAGTCAAAGAACTTTTCGCTGGCCATGTAGATACGGCCATGTTTTTCCGCGCTCTCATTCTTCAAGAGGTAGGCGCACATCATCGGCGTCGTAGTCAGCGAGATGATCATGGACACGAAGACGGCAGTGGAGAGAGTGACGGCAAATTCGCGGAAGAGGCGGCCAACGATGCCGCCCATCAGCAGAAGAGGGATAAATACGGCAATGAGCGAAATGCTGATGGTGAAGACCGTAAAACCGATTTCTTCCGCGCCCTTCAGCGCCGCGGCAAAAGGTTTCATGCCGTTTTCCAAATGGCGCGAGATGTTTTCCATGACCACGATGGCATCATCGACCACAAATCCCGTCGAAATGGTCATGGCCATGAGCGAGAGATTGTCCAAGGTGTATCCGAACAGATACATCACGGCGAACGTGCCGACCAGAGAGACCGGCACCGCGACGGCGGGAATGAGCGTGGCGCGTCCGTTGCGCAGGAACACAAACACCACGACGATGACGAGCCCGATGGAAATGAGCAATGTCCTCTCGACGTCACTGACCGAAGCGCGAATGGTGATCGTGCGGTCCAGAACGATGGTGGTCTCGATGCCGAGCGGAATGGACGCCTGGATAATCGGAAGTTGCGCGCGGACGCGGTCGACCGTGTTAATGATGTTGGCGCCGGGCTGGCGGAAGATGATGACTGTAACGGAGCGCTTGCCGTTCAAATACCCGGCAGCACGGATGTTCTGCACCGAATCTGTTACCACAGCGACGTCGGACAGGTGGACCGCCGCGCCGTTGGAATAACCGACGACGAGCGGCTTGTAGTCGTTCGCGTGCGAGATCTGGTCGTTGGCCAGGATGTCCGCGGTTACATTGCCGTCGGTGATTTGGCCCTTTGCCAGGTCGGCGTTCTGCAGGCTCAGCGCGGACTGCACATTCGCCAAGGTAAGTCCATAGCCGGCCAATTGTGTGGGATTTGCGTCGACGCGCACCGAGGGCAAGGCCCCACCGCCTACCGAGACCTGTCCTACGCCCTGTATCTGCGACAACTTCTGCGCGAGGACGGTGGAGGCCTCGTCATACAGTTTGTCGGGACCGTATTTATCGGACGTCAGCCCGAGGATCATGATCGGCGAATCCGCGGGATTGACCTTGCGGTAGGTTGGATTGCCCGGCAGGTTGGCCGGCAGGTAGGATCGCGCTGCATTGATGGCGGCCTCGACGTCACGCGCCGCGCCATCAATATCGCGGCTGAGGTCGAACTGAATGGTGACCGATGTGCTGCCGAGGGTGCTGGCGGAGGTCATCTCCGTCACCCCCGCGATATGCCCGAACTGCCGCTCCAGGGGAGTGGCGACGGAGGATGCCATAATGTCGGCACTCGCCCCCGGCAAGCCTGCACTGACGGAAATCGTCGGAAAGTCAACCTCCGGCAGCGGCGCTACCGGCAGCACTTCAAACGCAATCGCTCCGGCGAGGGCAATCGCCACCGTAAGCAGCGTCGTGGCCACAGGCCGATAAATGAATGGGGCGGAGATGATCATGCGGGCCCTGCCAGTTCTGCGCCTCCGCTTTCCGGCTGGGTTGATTTGGGCGCAAAGCGCTGCGCCAGATTGTCAAAGAAGATGTAGATGACAGGCGTGGTGTAAAGCGTGAGCACCTGGCTCAGCAGCAGTCCGCCCACCATGGCGATGCCCAGCGGCCGGCGCAGTTCGGAACCGAAACCAGTTCCGAGGGCCAGCGGCAGCCCAGCCAGCAGCGCGGCCATGGTGGTCATCATGATAGGGCGGAAGCGGAGCAGACAGGCTTCGTAAATTGCATCCGTGGCGTTCTTTCCGTGCTGGCGCTCGCCTTCCAGCGCGAAGTCGACCATCATGATGCCGTTCTTTTTCACGATGCCGATCAGCAGGACGATGCCGATGATCGCGACCACGCTCAAATCCTGGCGAAACAGAATCAGAGCCAGGAAAGCGCCCACGCCCGCTGACGGCAGCGTGGACAGAATCGTAATGGGGTGAATAAAGCTCTCGTACAAAACACCCAGCACGATGTACACGGTGACCAGCGCGGCCAGAATGAGCAACGGCTCATTGGCAAGCGAATTTGTGAACGATGCCGCGGTGCCTTGAAAACCAGCCTGCAGGCTGGGCGGCATGTGCATATCCTTTTGCGTTTTGTCGACCGCCGTAATGGCCTCACCCAGCGCTGCATTCGCCGCGAGATTGAACGAAACGGTGATAGCCGGAAATTGGCCTTGATGGTTTATGGAGAGTGCTTCTGTCGTCTTCTCGAAGTGCGAGAAGGCGCTCAGCGGCACGGCATTGCTCATGGCCGAACTGGTAGCGCCTGCCGAGTTTGCTCCCGTCCTCGACGTCGAGGAGGTACTCGGTGAAAGCGCATTCGCCGGCGGAGCAAGCGTATTTGCCGACGGAGTGTACTGTGCCGCAGCCGTCAGCGCATTGGAACCCGCGGAGGATGATCCGGAGGACGCGAATGAGGAAGAGGCTCCGGTACCGGTGGCGCCGGAAGACGCATTGGACTGGATGTAGAGATGGTTCAGCTTGTTGGGGTCGAGTTGAAACTGCGGTTCACTCTCCAGCACCACGTGGTACTGATTCACCTGGGTATACATCGTACTGATCTGCCGCTGACCGAAGGCGTCATACAGGGTGTTATCGATGGTGGTCGGCGCAATGCCCATTCGCGAGGCGGTGGGCCGGTCGATGACCAGAGATACCGCCAATCCTCCCAACTGTTGATCGGTGGCGACGTCTTCCAGTTCCGGCAACAGCTTCAGTCGGTCGACGAAGCGATTGGTCCAGTTATTCAGTTCATTCGCGTCGGGGTCTTCAAGCGTGTACTGGTATTGCGTGCGACTCACCCGGTCATCCACAGTAATGTTCTGCACCGGTTCCATAAACAGCTGGATTCCCTGAACCTGGCTCACCCTGGAGTTGAGTCTGCGGATCAGGTCAGACGCACTGATCTTGCGCTGGTCGAGCGGCTTCAAGTTGATCGACATCCTGCCGCTGTTGGTGGTGGTATTGGTTCCATCGGCGCCGATAAATGAGGAGACACTATCCACGGCCGGGTCATCCAGAACTGCCTTTGTCAGCTCCAGTTGCTTTGCGGCCATGGCCTTGGAGCCGATCGTCTGGGGCGCTTGCGAAATGCCCTGGATGACGCCCGTGTCCTGTACCGGGAAAAATCCTTTGGGGATGATGATGTAAAGGAAAACTGTAAGCAGCAGTGTGGCCAGCGCGACCAACAGCGTAATCGTCTGGAATCGGAGGACAAACTTCAGCGTCCGGCCGTAGAACGCGATCATGCCCTCGAAGACGCGCTCCGTGGCTCGATAAATGCGCCCCTGCTGCTCTTTGGGCTGGTGCCGCAGGATTCGCGCACTCATCATGGGAGTAAGCGTAAGGGAGACGACTGCTGAAACAACGATGGTTACGGCCAGGGTCACGGCAAACTCGCGGAACAGGCGCCCCACTACGTCACCCATGAATAACAGAGGAATCAGCACGGCGATGAGCGATACGGTCAGCGAGAGAATGGTGAAGCCAATCTGCTCCGCGCCCTTGAGCGCGGCTTCCATGGGTGGATCGCCCGCCTCGATGTAGCGCGCGATGTTCTCGATCATCACGATGGCATCGTCCACCACGAAACCGGTGGAGATGGTGAGCGCCATCAGCGATAAGTTATCCAGGCTGTAGCCGAGAATGTACATGGCCGCGAAAGTGCCGACCAATGAAAGCGGCACAGCCACGCTGGGAATGATCGTGGCGTAGAGACTTCGCAGGAAGAGGAAGATGACCAGCACGACGAGTCCGACGGTCAGCAGCAATTCGAACTCAACGTCGGAGACAGATGCTTCGATGGCGGTAGTAAGGTCGGTAAGCGTGGTCACCTGAATGCCCGTGGGCAAGTTGGCCTGGAGCTGCGGCAGTAGTTGCTTGATGCTCTTGACCACGCTGATGGTGTTGGCCCCGGGTTGGCGCTGAACATTGAGGATGACCGCAGGGGTCTGATTCATCCACGCTGCCTGATTGTTGTTCTCTACGCCATTCACAACCTGCGCCACGTCGGTCAGCATCACGGGCGCACCGTTGCGGTAAGCAACGACCACCTTCCGGTAGTCGTCGCTGGTGACGAGTTGATCGTTGGCGTCGATCTGGTAATCCTGTCGCGGCCCATCGAAGTTGCCCTTGGCGGCGTTCACGCTGGCCTGGGTCAGCGCCGTGCGCAGGTCCTCCAGGTTGAGGCCGTAGGATGAAAGAGCCGTGGGGTTGGCTTGAATGCGGACCGCGGGCTTTTGGCCGCCGCTGATGGTTACAAGACCGACCCCGTTCAGCTGCGAAATCTTAGGGGCAAGACGCGTGTCCACAAGGTCCTCAACCTGAGAAAGAGGCATGGAACTTGAGGTAATGGCCAGAGTGAGCACGGGGGCGTCGGCCGGATTCGTCTTACTGTAGACTGGCGGCGACGGCAGAATGGACGGCAAAAGACTCTGCGACGCGTTGATGGCAGACTGCACTTCCTCCTCAGCCACATCAATATTCAGAGTCAGGTTGAACTGCAGCACGATGACCGAAGTGCCTCCGGAGCTGGTGGAGGTCATCTGGCTCAAACCCTGCAGTTGGCCGAATTGACGCTCCAATGGCGCCGTCACTGTCGTCGCCATCACGGTGGGGCTTGCTCCTGGATAAAACGTGAGCACCTGAATGGTCGGATAGTCGACTTCCGGCAAGGCGGAGACCGGCAATTGGGTATAGCCGACAATACCGACCAAGAGGATTGCAGCCATCAGCAAAGAGGTTGCAACCGGCCGCAAAATAAACGGACGAGATGGACTCACGGGGCGCTGCTCCCGTTTTTGCTGGCAGGAGCAGGCTTCGAAATGACGACGGCGACGTTGTCCTGCAACTTATCGAAGCTGCTATTGGCGACAACGTCTCCGGGATTGATGCCGTCAACCTGCGTCATACCGCCGTCGGTGACGCCCGGCTTTATGCTGCGCATGTGCGCGATGTTGTTTTGAATCACATAGACGAACGAGGCCTGGCCATTCTGTTGGATCGCCGATGCAGGAATCAACGTCACCCCGTGCAAGGTATTCACCAGCAGGCGTGCGTTCACAAACTGGTTTGGGAACAGTGCATTATTCTTATTGGCGAAGAGGGCTCGGGCCTTTACCGTCCCCGTCGTCGTGTCAATCTGGTTGTCGACGGTCAGCAGGTTCCCGCTTGCAATCCTGGTTTGCGCCGTGCGATCGAAGGCATCGACGGTGAGCTTGGCCTTGTTGCGAAGGCGTTCTTCAACCGGTCCGAGACTGTCTTCTGCGATGGTGAAAATTATGGTGATGGGTTCCAGTTGGGTAATAACTACGAGAGTCACGATTCCACCAAACTGCACCACGTTGCCGGGATCGACCAACCGTAAACCGACGCGGCCCGCGATAGGTGCAGTGATATGGCAGTACTGGACCTGAATCTGGTCGAATTGCACCGTTCCCTGATCGTTCTTCACTGTGCCCTCGTCCTGCAGGACAAGCTTCTCCTGGTCATCCAGGATTTGTTTTGCGATGGCGTTGCGCGCCCACGCAGCCCGATAGCGTTCCAGGTCCATCTGGGCTTGGGCAAGGATGTTCTGGTCTCGCTCGAGTGCGCCTTGCGCCTGCAGAAGATTCGCCTGATAGGGACGGGGCTCGATGTCCACCAGCGGATCGCCCTTACTTACCAGCTGGCCCTCCTTGTAGTGCACCGCGACGATCGGACCATTGACCTGGGGGGAAATCGAAACGGTATAGACGGGAGTGACGGTGCCGATGGCGTCCAGATAAACGCCGATGTCACCCGTTTGAGCCGTCGCGGCTGTAAGCGTAATCTTGGGCGGCGCGGGTGCGGTTTTTTTCGCATCCTCGTGGTGGCGCCACAGCAGCACGACTGCAAGGGCAAGGGCGAGCAACAACAGAATCCCTATGACGATCCACAGCACCTTATGCTGGTGAGGTTCCGAGCCGTGAGCCGAGAGCTGATGGTCGCGGTTGATGATGGGATGCTCGCTTGCGTCAACGGTCAAAAGGGATCTCCTTTTTAGGCTCCGAATTGCCCAGAATTATATGCTAGGGAAGGATCCCAATTCGCAATCCTGGCACCGTATTCTCTTGCTCCAGAGAGTTTCCAAAGTGAGCAATTCTGCACAGTATTTCCAGAGGGGGCGATCAGCAGACGAGGTGAAGCGCGGTGGAGATCGTTTCTGTAGCGGACCGAGGAGGAGCGATCAGCCTAGCGAAAAGGGCGTCCTTTGACGATTCCCTGGCCCTCGCGGATCGTGACCAGTTGGTCGGCGGGGAGATCCGGGAAGATTTCGGTGGTACCGGCCGGCCAGTGAATCTCCACACTCGCTTTGGACGCAGCGCCCAAACCGAAGTGCAGGCGCGGGTCGTTGGCGGAGAGAAAGCTGGACTGGCTGGTCACGCATTGGGCCTGCACTTTTCCACCGTAGCGCACCAGCACTCTGGAACCGATCGCGCTGCGATTGCTCTTCGTTCCTTCCAAGCGCACTTTGATCCAATGATTGCCCGCGGGCGCGTCATTGCGCAGGAGCGTGGGCGGCTCATTGCGGTTCATGATGAGAATGTCGAGGTCGCCATCATTGTCGAAGTCCCCGAAGGCACACCCGCGGCTGACGTGGCGCGATGCGATGGCGGGTCCAGCCTCATCGCCCAGTTCGACGAAGGTTCCATCGCCTTGGTTGCGGAAGAGGAGGCGGGGATTGCGCGCGGGATACTTGGCGTAGACTTTCTCCAGTTCTGGAGCGACGGTTCCGGCTACGGTGAAAATGTCGGGATAGCCGTCATTGTCGAGATCGACCAGGCCGGTGCCCCAACTGGTAAAGCGACGCTCAGCTCCGAGGCCGGCGCGAGCGGCGACGTCCTCGAACTCCCCCTTGCCATTATTGTGGTAAAGGCCCGTGGGCTGGTTTACGAAATGGGTCTTGACGATATCGATGTGGCCATCGAGATCGTAATCGCCGATGCCGATTCCCATGCCAGCCATGGGTTGCCCCTCGGTGCTGAGTGCGATGCCGCGCAGCAGGGCCTCCTCGCGAAACGTGCCATCGTGATTGTTCATCAGGAGTAGGCTTGGGGTTGCATCGCAGGCAACGAGGATGTCTGTCCAACCGTCCTCGTCAGCATCAAAGGCGACGGCTGTAAATCCGTAGGAGCCCCGCAGTGCCGCCACGCCGGATTCCTTGGAAACATCGGTAAACGTTCCATCCCCGTTATTGCGATAGAAGGAGTGAGCGGGCATGGGGAGGCCGCCCGGGCCGCAATTTGTGGGAACGCCCTCGAAGTTGCAGTTGGGGATTTGCAGGGACGGCTTGGGAGCGGTCGCCAGATCGATCTCTACATAGTCGGAAACGAACAGGTCGAGGAAGCCGTCACGGTTGTAATCGACGAAGGTGCAGCCCGAGCCGAAGCGATTGTTGCGGGGGTCATGCAGTCCGGCTTTGTCAGTCACATCGGTAAATGTGCCGTCGCCGTTATTGCGGTAGAGCCGGTTCTGCCCGTAATAAGTGAGAAAAAGGTCTTCAAAGCCGTCGTTGTTGTAATCGCCGACACACACCCCCTGAGCCCATCCGGCATCGATGAGGCCGGCCCGGGCGGTGACATCGGTGAATGTGCCGTCGCGGTTATTGTGGTAAAGGCGATTGCTGGCGCCTGGTGGAATGCCTTCCAGTCGGCGGCCTCCGAGGATGAAAGCGTCCATCCAGCCATCGTTGTCGTAGTCGAAAAATGCGCAGCCGGCTCCATTAACCTCGACGATGTAAATGTTTCGGGTGGAATCACCGTAGAAAATCGTCTGCGTGAGACCGGCATTCTCGCTAACGTCGACGAAGCGGGAAAACGGGGCAGTCTTCGTGGGGTTAGCAACGGCGCGAAGCTCCGCCGGAAGCAGCGCGGGAGCCAGCATCGCCGGCAATGTTTGTAGCAGGCGGCGCCGCGTCCACTGACCGGGCTTTGGATCCGTCATCGCGACTTCATCCCTGGGCTTCCATTGGTTTGCCTTCCTCAGCGTTGCGCTTGCGCGGCGGTCAGATCCTTGCGGAGTTGCAACGCCTCGGTATTATTGGGCTCAAGTTTGAGGGCGCTGGCCACGGCCTCTTGTGCCTCGGGAAAGCGGGACTCCATGCCGAGAGTGGCCGCCAGGCTGATCCAGGCTTGGGTGTATCCGGGAGCGGCGCGCACCGCCAAGCGGAAATGTTCCTCGGCGGCCGCAGGGTCTCCGTCTTTTGAATCGAGGTAGCCAAGTTGGTTTTGAGCCAGAGCGAACGCGGGATCGATCTTGACTGCGCGCTCCAACGCGGTGCGCTCGGCTGCTGTATCTCCGGTGGCGTCGAGGGCGAGTGCCAACTTGTAAGCGAGAACGGCATCGTCGGGCGTGGCATCAGACGCCTCGCCATAGAGCGCGGCCGCCTTCTTCAAGTTGCCGGCAGCTTGTTCTTTGGCCGCTTCTGCAGCCTTGGACGCGGCCAGCGTCCGGTTGATTTTGGCCTGGTTTAGCTGCTGGTAAAGTTTGAGCTCGTCCTGTGCTCGCTCGTTGTCGCCCAATGCACGTAGGACGGTTGACAGCTTGAAATGGACTTGCGGCTCGGTTGCTCCGAGCGCGATCGCCTTTTCCAGGTGCTCTTTGGCAGCAGGGAGATCCTTGAGTTCCACGAGTACCAAGCCGAGATTGTAGTGGGCATTGTAATAGTTGGGATCGAGAGCAATAGCGGCTTCCAGATGAGTGCGGGCGGCGGCGAATTCACCGCCTTGATTCTCTAGGATACCGCTCAGATACAGACAGTCAAAGTCTTTGGGATGGGCAGCCAGCAGTTTGCGCGCCAGCGGGCGTGCGGGCACGAAATCGCCATCGAGCACAAGAACGCGTAAGTAAAGTTTCTGCGCTTCAAAATTTCCCGGATGAAGGCGAGCTGATTTTGCGGCGAGATTTACGGCGTTCTCGTAGTGCACTTGATGGACGTAGAGGGTGACTAATGCAGCAGTGAGGGGCAACGACGACGGATTGCGCTTCAGGGCTTGGTTGAGAACGTCTTCTGCTTTGTCGAGCATGCCGGCTTTGCCGTAGGCAAGGGCAAGATCAAGGGTCAAAGTATCGTTGCGGGGAACGTCTTTCAGCAGCTCAATCGCGGAAACATTGTCGCCTTGCGCCATCAAGGACTTGCTCATTCCCTCGATCGCTTCGGCCGAGAGGTGATCGATCCGCAACCCCGCCTCCCATTCGGTTCGGGCCTCCTGTGGGCGCTGGAGTTGTTCCAGGGCGGAGGCCAGAAGCAGGTGCGGCTTGAGGACCTCAGGCATGAGATAAATGGATTGCCCCAGCGGCTTGATCGCGTCCTCAGGATGCCCGGAAGCATAAATGGTGAGGCCGACGAGGTAATAAAGTTTGGCGGATCCCGGTTCTAACTTGAGGGCGTTCTGAAACGCCTCGAGCGCACAGGGGTATTGTTTCCGGTCGCCGAACCAGTCGCCGAGTTCGGTGTAAGTATCGGCGTCGGGGTGGGCCCGAAGCTTAGCCTCGAGTGCTGGGGGCCCGGTGCAAGCATGTAGGCACGGGGTCACGGCCAGGGCGGCCGCGAAAATCAGAACTGCCTTCGAAAACGTGGGATACATTGATGTGGCAAAGATCGCCTCGGCGAACCTCGCAAGATAACCACTTCCCGAGACTTGAGCATAATTGAGCAACTGGGAGGCCTGCAAGCGAATCTCATGGGCAACGGGGCTCAGGAAGAAGAAGAAAACCTGGAAACGGCGTGGGGCGGTGACGATTCTCCGAACCTAGCATGTTAGTCAGCTTGCTGGCTTTTTTCCTTGCGCTGATGCCACCTTCTCCTGCTTCCGAGGAGAAGACACCGCCGCCTCGTCTCGACTACGTCGGAGATTCGGTGTGCCGTTCCTGCCACCAGGAAAAGGCCAAAACATATGCGCAGACCGCGCATCACTTGGCATCGAGCTGGCCCAGCCAGAGTACGATGAAAGGAAGCTTTACTCCGGACTCCAACATACTGAAGACCGCCAACCCGTACCTGACGTTCGAGATGACCGTCAGTGAACAGGGCTACTTTCAGAGCGCGGTGGAAAAGCTTTCCCCCACGAAGAAGATTTCGCGCACCGAGCGCATCGACCTCGTGACTGGATCCGCCCGGAAGGGACAGACCTATCTGTTCTGGAAAGGCGATCAGCTCTTTCAAATGCCCGTGACTTATTGGACTGAAACAGACAGTTGGGTGAACAGTCCGAGTTATCCGGATGGCTCGCCGCATTTCGACAAGGCAATCATCCCGCGCTGCCTCGAATGTCACGCCAGTTACTTCGAGTGGCTGCCGCCACCCGTGAATCGATACCGCAAAACCAGCCTGGTCCTGGGGGTCACGTGTGAGAAGTGTCATGGCCCAGGCCGCGAGCATGCCGCTCGCCATCGTTTGAAGTCTGCGCTGGCGGCGGGCACATCGGAGGCGATCGTCAACCCGGCTGCCCTCGCGCGCGATCGGCAAATCGATGTGTGCGGATTATGCCACGCCGGGAACGGGACGCCAATTCAGCCGGCGCTGTCGTTCCTTCCAGGGGATACGCTCGAGGACTACATTGATATTCCGTATTACAGTGCCGAAGATGCGGTGGACGTTCACGGCAGCCAAGTGCAAATGCTTAAGAGAAGTAAATGTTTTCAGTCGACCACCACTCTAACCTGTTCGACTTGCCACGATGTTCACAAGCCGCAGGTCGACGCGGCAGTCTTTTCGCCGCGCTGTTTGACTTGCCACGAGCCCAAGCAGTGCGGTCAGTATGCCAAGATGGGGGAGCAGATCGTGGGCAAGTGCATTGATTGCCACATGCCATTACAGGAATCGCGAGTGCTCTTTTCAAATACCAACGGAAAGAAATTGATGCCCAAGGTGCGCAATCACCAGATTGGGATTTATGGAGGCGAGAGCATTCACTGAATCATCTTGATTTTCGCGCGTGAGGCGAAGCGCCGGTAGTTGCGGAAGGCGATTTCGTTCAGTTCGATCTGCCGACGATGCCTTTGCAGGCTTACGGTCGAACGCACCGGCAAGAGATAGTCGCGCGACGCAATGAACACAAAGTCATAGTCCACCGTCATGGCTGCGGCATGCATCGAGAAGGTACGCGGCAGGTCATCCGCCTCAACCGTGATGCGACGAATTCCGCTGGTTGCGGCGTCGATGTAAACCAGGCCATGAAAGCCGACTCCGATGCTGCTGTTGTTCCCCTCGTTCAGGTCGATGGTGGCATTTTCGTGAGCCACCCGATAACTGAGCACCTGCAGGGTTCCGGATCCGTCGCCCAGAGTGCCGGCTTCCTTCCATTCGAAGTGCGTTTTCGACGAGGGCGCGAACACCAGGTTCAGCAAGCCCCCAAACTCTCCGATCGAAGTGGGCCAGTTGGCATTCATTTCGGCACGCGTGAGGCTGCTGCGCTTGCCGTTGACTTCGAGCGTGGTGCGCGTCTCCTGATTGTTGTGATAGGTGAGAAGTTCTGCGATCGAGTCGCGATGTTTCCATTTGCCGTTGCCGGCCTGGTCCACGGACCGGTTGGTGACTTCGACGCAAATGAAATTTGGCAAAGATTTGCTGTAGTCCACTGCGCGCTTTCTGGCGCCTGCGACGATCGCGTCTAACTCGTCCGCCGCGGGCGGGGGAACGGCACCGGCGGGGAGCGCGGTGATCACCAGGCGGCCGTTGTGGCTGTCGGCCTCGGGAGGTTGAGGTCCGGAAACGGCGGCGATCTCCACGTCATCGGTTTGCGGCTTGGTGGCGCCAGGTGCGCTGTCGGGCGTAGCTGCGGCCGCCAATTCGAGTCCCTCGATCCGGAATGCGAGGCCGCGTTCGGTGGTGTTCCCGCCTTGAGTAAGTTTTTCGATGACCTCGTAATCCCCGGCGGGCAGAGAAGTGGATTGGATCGATGCCAGGTAGGGGATGGAGCCGGGCCCATTGGTTTTCTGCAGGCGCAGGGGTACTTGCGCGATGGCCTCGTTGCTTTTGAGGACTTCCATTTCCAGGATCGGTTGTTCTGCCGACGCGGGGTCGGGGTGAACCACAAAGAAGAAGGAGATCTCTTTCACGCCATGAGGGACTCGGCCGGAGATGCTCGGGATGACCTTGCCGCTCCCGTAACGCATGGGTTCTGCCGATTCCATTTCCTCTGGCATGGGAGCTACACGCTGGACCAGGGTGACATCACTGAGGGCTGGGCCGGTGGTTTCGCCCGGGATTTCGAATTCCAGACGCTGCGCGCCGGCCTTCTCGTTGTTGCGATCGAGGACGACGGCCTCCAGGGCGTATTGACCCGGCTCGGCCGTGAAATGGCGTTGCATGGTGATGAGTTCCGATTGCGCACTGCCCTTGGAATCCAGCGAACCGTGTCGTGGGACGTCCTCGTTGAAATGCTCGATGACTGCGCCTGCCTTGTTTTTGACCTGGGCGACGATGGACACATGCAGCGAATAAAGATTGGAATTAGGATCATCCCGGGTTTCCAGCGCGGCGACGGGAACCTCAATCACGAGGGCATTTTCATTGCCGGTCGGCAAATCTCCTAGGCGCAGGACTGCGGATTGGAACTTCAGATCGGTGGGTAATGGCGATGCACTCAGAAGCTTCAGCAGCGGTGCTTCAAAGGGCCTTGTCGCTGCGCCGGTGTCGGGAGGAACGGCAAAATAACCTGCCTTGGAGTGTATTTTTAGTCCTTTTCGCACGGGCGTCACAGCCACGGGGCGAAATTTCCCGTCATATTCCTGGATGGGCGGAACATATGAGGCCTCGTAATACGTAGTCATGTCCTCGATCAGCTGTTGCAGGGGCTTCTTGAGACGGTCAGAGGCCGTAATATAAGTGCCACCCGTGCGACCCGCCAACTCGGCTAGAGGATTCTTGAACCCCGCAAGACCCTCATACTCAATCTGGTCGATACTGTCAGCGCCCGCTGCAACCGATCCAGGGGGCGGCGCGGGGGTAGCTTGGGGAGGTCCCGTCGCCGGCGAAATCGGGTTATTCATGCGCGCTGTTGACGTTATGCCCCCGATGGCAACAGCGGCCAACAATCCTTGACCCGCTTGCTCGTCCACTGCGTTCGTGGCAATGGTATAAATGCTGACACCCGACCGGTTCGCCGCTCCGGCAATGGAGAGCAGCATGTCTTTGGCGTTCGAATCCAGTTGCGGCCCCTGTTCGAAATAGATGACGACTTTCCGGCCTGCGATCTGGTGCTGCGTTCGCGCCAGGGCAAGCAAGCCCGCCAGCCAAGGCCGGCAGTGTTGGTCTTGGACAATCGTCTGCGATTCTTCGAGCGCGGCCAGCATTACCCGGGCGACGTTGCGCTGCTGCGCGCTGACGTGTGCTCCGGAAGAATCCGTTCCGGTCTGCGCAGCGGCAATGAGGTTCTTCTCGGGGAGTGCGGCAGCATCCTCCTTGTTTAATGCATCTCTTTCGGTAGCAGCGCTGACCGCCTTCTCCACTGCGACAGGATCGGAAGTGAAATCCTGAAACAGCCTGAGACGTCCCTCAATGCTGAGCACGGAGAATGAGAACTGATTGGCGGGAACCATCTTCAGAATCTTTGCGACGATATCGTGCGCATTTCTTGCCGATGAAGGTTCGAGCCGATCAAAGACCAGAGTGATCAGATGTTCGCCCGATTGCCCGGTCACCAGACGAAGACCAGAGAGCTTTACCGCAGAACCACTGTCTGTAACGGCGATGTCTTCGGGCTTGAGATCGAGAACTGGGTCGTTTTTCCTGTTGTGAACCACAAGATCAACGTTCACCTCGTCGGCGTTCGTGACAATGGTCGAGTTTTCGCTCTTCTGTTCTGGCGGAGCCCCACCGTTCGCTACCGGCGCCGCTTGACCGAAGCCCCGTGCGACGAAAAGCATGAGGGTCAGCAGCGCAACCATCCCAGTCTTATTCATGAAAATGATTCCCTAACAAGTGGTCCGGAAAGCGAGTCGGCTGGATTTTACACGTACCATGCCAGGCGGGATTCTCTCCAGACTTCAAAGTACGCGCCATTCTACATCGCTTCCGTGCGCTCAAGCACCGGAATTTAGTGATTCATGCAGTGCGGACTCGATGCTGCTCTTCGATTCTTAATTCAATTGGGAAACGGCTCCCCGGCCTTTACGATCCGAATCTGGTGATCGGTAAAGGTCATGTGTCCGTTGGGCAGCTTCACCTTCAGCATGTGACAACTCACGCACTCCGCTTTGGCGGTTGGGCAAGTCTTCGCGTGGGTCTGAACTTTGGTCGATGCCGGTATTGAGGAAGCCGGAGGTGGCGAGGACGATGAGTGGCACGCCAGGCACTGCGGATCATAAGAAGAATCCTGGCGGATAATATCCTGGTGAGGATCGTGGCATGCGATGCAGCTGATGCGGGGATCCGCGCCGTCGAAGCACCGGCTGTTGGCGAGACGGTAAGGCTGGAAGCGAACCGTCAGTTCGCCGCGCCAATGATTCCGCACGACAGTCTCCCAGGTGCGATGACACTGGCCGCAGAAATTCGAGATGTCTTCCGACGACAACTTGCGGAGATCGGGAGGAGCGGAATCGAAAATGCCGTTGAGAGAGTCGCTGAGGTGAGTGGTGGTCCCGGTATGACAGTGCTCGCAAGTCACCCCGGGCCGGAGCGATTCGTAAGTCATCTTGCCGTTGGTAACTGCGTTGCTGGCGTGACAGCCAAAACACACCTTGGTTTCGCGAAGTTCGATCTCGCGTCCGATCGCCTCTTCGAGATTGCGAGGTTTCAGGTCCTCGTCTCCGGTGGTGAAATCGAGCCCGGGGATCGAAGGATAGAAGCTTACGGCGCTCTCATATTGACGACCGTTGCGCTCGAGAACCCAGGTCTGCGCGCCTGCGCCAAAATTCCAGTGAATGGGCACCGAGAGCGTACGCGTGCCGTCGCTCACACTATATGTGCTCTCGTCTCCGTGGGTTTCGACGGTGTAGGTGTAGGGGCCCTTGCGAACCGTCAACTTCGGATTCTCTTTGAGTACAGGATTCGCCGCGGGAAGTGCGAGCGCCCGTCCCATAGGAGTACGCGGCTGTGACTGAGAGCGTGCGCTGTGGCACGACACACATGCGGACTCGGTCTTGCCTTGCGCCGCCGCCCAGGAAGACATGGCTGCGATCGAAAGCGCAATGCCTGCAACCGAGCTAAGGATGTGTGGCCGGGGTCGTATCATTTTTCGTCATTTCGAGGCACAGCAGCCGCTCACGCCGGGCATCTTCTTTACGGCCAGACTTTGAGTATGCCTTGGCCAGCGCGAGGTGGACCTCAAGGTTCTCGGGTTGCAGTTGCATGGTCTTTTCGAGGTGTTCGATGCCATCTTTTGTATCGCCTGTCTCGGTGAGTGCCCGGCCCAGCACAAGTTGAGCACTGGGAAGATCCGGAGCCTCGGCTGCTGCCTTACGAGCGTGGGGCAGGGCTTTGAGACCGTCGTTCTTCAGGAGTGGAATCCACGCCAGCATGACCTCCGCGACGGCATTCGAAGGATTCACTTCCAGCTCTTTCTCGAATTCAATAACGGCCTGATCCGGATCGGTGGCATACAGCAAGTAGCCATAAAGATAATGTGCGTTGGGCACGGGCGGGACGCGCTCGAAGAGGCGCTGGAACTCCACGCGCGCAGCTTCGGTGTCTCGCTTCATGAAGTCGAACGCCGCCTTTCCTGCGCTGATGTACAACTCCTGCTGATCGGGTTTCAATTCTCTGGGGAGGAGCGGGGTGCGCAGGCCAGCCAGCCCAAGGGCCAGCAGGAGTTCGGGATTAGAGTCCTCATCGTGGGTGAAGAAAGCGTAGCTTCGCAGAGCGTCTTCGAACCTGCCGGTGCGCGTCAGCAGCAAAGCTTCATGGTAGCGGAGAATTTTTTCGTTACGGGGCTGATTCGCCGCGCCCAGCGCCAAGGCTCGTTCAATATCTTTGAGAGACGGCTGATAGTCGCTGATCTCAAATTCGCATAGACCGCGCATGGCCAGAGCCGGGGCTGCGTTGGGAGTGAGTTCGAGATAACGCGAGAGAGCATCGCGGGCCGCGGTGTATTCGCCGGCTTCGTAGTGCAGGGAACCCAGAAACCACCAACCGTCAGGCCACTGCGAATTGAGTTTCAGGGCCTGCTGGTAGAGTTCGATCGCGCCCGGAAGGTCGTTGGCGTCGCGAGCGGCCATGGCCTTTGCAGCTACGTCGGAGAAACTGGCGGGGTTCGCCTGCGCGCTACAAAATCGGGACAAGAGCGCGAGGAGCAATACCGAAAGCGCGAGGTTCGGGTTCGCGAGCCAATGCTGACGCCACCTCTGATTGGTTCCCATCCCCGTGTTTGCCGCACCCACTGCGGGCATCTACCCAAGTAACCGCTTTCCAGGCTGGAATCTGCTTTCCGGAGGATCATCGTACCATGCGCGTGTCAACTCATTCCCAGCGGTTTCGGTAGTCGCTTGATGCCACATTGCTAGCGCCTGGAGCTAACGCGGCTTCGCGGGGTCGGCCGAGTCGGAGGACGGACCGGTCGGACGCAGAGAAGCGTCGGTGGTCGGTGCTTCCGGCGCAAGTGGCAGGTTGATCTCGAGGGCCCCGACGTTGTCCGTGGCGACATCCCGGACCGCGAGCCGTAAGGATACCGCGGCCATGGGCACATCGAACTGCTGTTGAAGGCGATAGATGCCGTCGCGTCGTACGCCGGCGGGCGCGCTGTCTTCCGCGGCCCTCTGGACCACCCCATTCAGCATTTTTCCGTCGGCGTCAAACGCCGCCGCGGCAACTTCCAATGCGGGATACCGGGCGGCAACTGTGTAATCGATTTCGTAAGTTTGAAGCCGGATGGGGCGCAGAGGCTTGGCGGGCCGATTTTGGCGGCGCTCACGAAAGTACGCGGGTTGATCCGACAGACTCGCCATCTGCTGGGCGGTCGCTTTGGCGGGAGGCGCCAAAGTATAGATGTGGGCCCGGAACAACAATTGGTGCGCCAGAGGGGCACCGTGCTGCATGTTGGGATACAAAGAGTCTGCGGGTTGGCTCATTTGGAATGGTTCCAGTTCCGATGCCAAACGAAAACCTCCTCCCGGCTCGGATCCGGACGAATCGGGATTGCCATAGTACGAGCGACGATAGGCCAGATGATAGCCATGTTTGGCAAACTCAACATGAATGTGACGCAACCGGCCGTTGTAGTTCTGATTGCTGGGCGAGTAGGTCAGAGTGTAGTAATGGCCGCCGGTTTCAGTTGCTTCGGTGAGTGCGCTTGCCACATCGTTCGTGCCGTAGAAGGCGCGTCCTCCGGTGGCGTCTGCAATTTCTTGTTCGGTTTGGTGCCGGGCGTTCAGCGCGTATTCGGCGGTATTTCCAGAAGATGCCTGAGCGGGTACGCCGATGTTCGAGGCCGACGTGCCGGTCACGGCCACGCCCCGAACGTCGACCGGATAGACGGCGACCTGTCCTTGAGCCAGCGCGTCGGTGGCTTCCTTGATTTCGTCATTCATGCTAAGACCCTCGGAAGTTGGATCGCCAGTGGCCATGATCGAGGAGGGAAACGACGCCGAGACCCAGATCAGATTCTTGTGCCCCGGTAGGCCGGTCAGAAATCTCGCGATGCTCATCAGCACCCGCGGGGTCGAGATATTCGGTCGAAAGTTATCGGCATACAGAAAAATCCGAGGCAGATGAGAGCGTGGATTCTTGGGATCCACCGCGTCCGCGAGCTGGTTCCGATCCTCGGTAAAGCCCTGGACCTGATGCAGACCGTCGCTCAAAACAAAGATTGCGAAGCGCGTCCCCAGTGGCTTTTTCAGGATGAACTTCAGCATTTGCGCGCGCGCGGCAGGCTGGTCGTCGACCTCCATATTGATGAGATCCAGGAGCAAAACATAAAGCGGCCCGCGCTCCGGTCCAGTGGGAACGTTTACGAAGGTATTTGTGGGCAGGGAAGTGGGAGGTTTCGGGAGGGAATCGGCGAGCGAATCGAAGTCGTGAACATCGAAGGAACGAATGCGCTGCGGCTTTCCGTCCTCGGCGATTGAGAAGTCTCCGGCGGCGAGGCCGGAAACCGGTTTTCCATTCGCGTCAGATACCACTACATCGACGACGACGCGCCGCACGCTCTGATGAAAGACCAGACCACTGGCTGTGGGTTCCTGAGAATCGGGCGCCCCCGAGATAACCAGAGTACTCTGCGCCCCGACCGAGCCCACCAACAGAGCGGCTGCCAGAAGAAGACGGGTTCGGAGCAAGAGCGATACAACCATGCGAGCGTCTCCGGCTGCCGGCCAGTGGTTTTCAGCCGAGTGATTTTACCCCAGCGCGAGCCCAGCGGTTGTCAACATTCGGAGACAAGCACAAACCGCGAATGTTGCACCGGCCTCGTCACTCGATCCTTAGCGAGAGGCTCGATTCTGCAACGGAAGCTCCTTGCCTCGCAGTGACCAGAACGTCGCACTGTCCCGGGCCGGGTGTAAGCTGCACCAGCATGGGGATCGAACCGTCGGGCCCCGGCTGCGACAGATTCAAGGGCTTGCGTGCGATCTCCTTGCCGTCTCGCAAGAGCTTTAATGTCACTTTTGTTTCTTCGCCCGCGGGGGCCTTGGTCGGGTAGACGATGAAGTAAAGACTCACCGGGTTTCCCGGCGCGACCGACTCAGCCAGGGTCGGAGTAACGCGGCCATTCTCCAGTTCAAAAGGGCTCAGGGGATTGCGCGGTCCGGTGAGGGCGTCGAAACGGCGCACCAATTCCAGGGAACTCAAAGAGAGATTCTTTCCCGGATCGACATAAACCGCGACCCGCTTCGCGGACGTTCTGCCGGTTTGTTCATCCGTGACCGCCGTGTCGATGACATAGTGCCCGGGCTGCAATTCCACCGGTTCGGCGTAGAGGATGCGATCGCTTTGCAGTTGTGTGGCGTCGCCGCTGGGCGCGTTACGAACTAATTCCCGGCTCACCTTCTTAATGATTTCTCCCGTGGAATCGTGAATGAACGCGACCAGCGCGGCCCGGACGCGGAGTTCGCCTGTTTTCTTGTCGGCAACCGCTTTCATGCCGGACAGCGGGACTTCAAACGTCACCTCGTACTCAACTGCGTTCTCCTGCGGCCGGAACTTCATGGCTGAGACCTGGTAGGGGAAGGCCACAGGGGCGGGCTGCGCATTCATGGCATTCAGGGCTAGCAGTTCATAGGGCTGGAGCGGCTCTCCGTTCAGGTCCGGCACGGCATAGTAGCCTTTTCGAGTCTGCAAGGTAGTCTTCGGGCGGCTGATCTTTACCTCGATTTTGCGGAAGTGTCCATCGTAGTTGGTAGACGTTGGAGAATACGCCAGTTCGTAGTGGGTGCGTATGTCCTCCATCATATTCTGCATGGGCAGGGAAATTTCGTTGGTATTTGTGACTGCAAAGCCTCCCGTCGATTCGGCCAGTTCCCGCATCGCGAGTTGGCCGCTGGCGACCGCCGTCAGCTGGATATCATCGTCTTCTAAGTGCCCATTCATCGGGTCGACGGCTTGCGCCACACTTTCGGCCCCGGTCCGGCGCTGTGCCGCCAAGGCTTGCATCATCGGGTCTTCCACGTTCAGGCCGCGCGTGTCGATGGTGTAAAAAGAGACCCCCGATCGGTTGGCATAGCTGATGAGGTTGTCGACGGCATCGCGCCGGTTGATGGGGAAAGTCAGTCCATCCGCCAGGTAGAGAATTACCTTCCTGCCCGGCAGGACTTCCTCACTGTGTACCAATTGGTGCAGGGAGTCCATGGAGTCCATGCCGTCCGACATACTGCTCACGAAGCGCAGTCCTTTGACCAAGGCGGCCTGAGTGAGAAGGGCGTTTCCCAGCTGGATGGAAACATCCTGGGAAGCGGCGTTCGCGGCAAACAGCGGATCTCTGCCGATGGCCGGCAGCGGATTGGTGAGTGCGTTCAGGACAGCCTGTGCGGAGGCAGCTCCCGTGGTGGGCGAGGCGAGAATGTTCTCTGCCGTTGCGGTCAGCGTGGCAACGGCGCTGCTGGCAACCGTCGCGTTGACATTCAGCTCGCCTCCTCCTCGTAAGCCTTTGGTGGCTGTGTCAACGGCTTTGGCCAGCGAATCTTTGTCGCTCGTATAAGGTTGAATTACTTGCAGACTGCGATCCAGCCGGTAGATCGTCACATACGTATTGGGCAGATTGTCGCTTTTGAGAAACTCCAGCACCGCCCGCCGCGCGAATTCCAGGTTTAGAGGGGCGATCTCGGCGAACACAATCGAAACAAAGTTCACCTGGCGCATGGAATTCAGCGGATGAGCATCGTCCTCGCTTCGCGTGGTCAGGGCGGGCGCTTTCTGGGCGCCGGCAATGCTGCGTTCGGTTTCCAGTTGTTCGCTGCCTTGAACGTTGCGAAATACGCGAATGTTCTGGCGTATCCCATCCTCGTAGACTTCCACTTCCTCGGGACGCAGGTCTTTGACGGGGTGGTGGTGCTTGTCGCGTACGACCATATCGAGCAGCACTTCCCGCGTGGTGGTGTGAATCACCGGGCGATTCGGCTCAACCGCAGGAGGAGAGCTGGTTTGGGAGAACAAGGCAGGGAGAGCAACCAGGGCGTTCAAGGCAAGTACGAGAAGGATGCGTGCAGGCATAGACCCCACCTCACAAATCCCGCCATCCGTCCCCAGTTAGCGGGCGTTCCCACGATTCCAGCCCGATCAAGACCGACAGTTTACCCCTATCGGTACAAATATGCACGCTTTCCTTAAAAAATCGATTTTTCCCTTGACAGTGTCTGTTGATCGGCGTTAATGTGCGTCGTTCTTAGCAATAGTATGAATCCACTACGTAATCGCTTACGGTCCTTAAATATCGCTGCGGGTCTCCGGGGTTGGCGCGAGGCCGTGGGCGGAGTTTCTCACAAGTTCCATGCAAATCGGGGAGGGGCAATGATTTCCACTCTTGAGCTCGCCACGTTTAGGAAGATTACGAGCGCAGCAGGGTTGCTGCTGGCCGTCATCCTGCTGACATCGACTTGTTTCGGACAGCAGTTGACCGGCACGCTGAACGCGACGGTGTCCGATTCCGCCGGCGCGGTCGTGCCCAACGCAAAGATCACAATGAAGAATGAGGCCTCCGGCGACTTGCGCACGTCAGTGTCGAACGGCTCGGGCTACTTCTCCATTACGGCCGTCCAGCCTGGAAGCTACACGGTTACCATTGAGGCGCCAGGCTTCAAGACTTGGAATCAGACGGGCATCGTCTTCAACCAAGGCGACAGCAAGACTCTGCCTAATATCAAGCTTGAGGTCGGCAAGGTCACCGAGACCGTCGAAATCAAGGCTGGGGCCGACGTTGTCATCCCCGACAACTCCGAAGTCAGCACCACTATCAACACGCAAATGATTGAAGATGTTCCGATTGTTGGTCGCGACGCGGGCGAATTGTTAAAGGTTATGCCTGGAATGGCGCTGACCAATGGTCTGACGCAGGGCTCCGGTTTTAACGATAAGGTAGTCGGCACGAACAACGGCCCTGTAGGCGCCTATTCTTCCAACGGCACACAGCCCTACGGCGCGATGGCCTTCATGCTGGACGGCGCCAACCTGGTCGATCCCGGCAACGCTGGTACGCAGATCGCCAACATCAACCAGGACATGGTTTCGGAAGTCAAGGTTTTGATGTCGTCTTACAGCGCCGAATACGCCAAAGGCCCGGTGATCTTCCAGGCGTTCAGCAAGAGCGGCGGCAATCAGTTCCACGGCGAAGGCTACCTGTACGCCCGCAATAGCGCTCTGAACTCGGACGATGCCTATGCGCACAGTCAGGGTATCCCGAATTCCGCCGAGCACTACTACTACGTGGGCGGGAACGTCGGCGGTCCCATCCTGATACCGGGCACCGACTTCAATAAGAGTCGCAAAAAGCTCTTCTTCTGGGCGGGCTACGAGTATATGGACCAGCACCCCGCCGCTTCTCCGATCAATTACAACGTGCCCACGACGGAGCAGCGAGGCGGCGACTTCAGCGAAACTACAATCGATGGCCAGCCCGGCATCACGGCCGGCGTCCAATCCCCTCTTTATAAGTCTCTTTACAACGCATGGCAGTATGCATACGCAGTTCCTTATGGTCTGCCGAGCAACGCCACCGGCAATGTGATGCCAACGACCGATTACGATCCAAACATCGGCGGCATTTTGGGTACGATACCGACGCCAAATATCAGTCCTTCGGCGGCCAACGGCTGGAACAACTATCAGTACATCAGCAGCGTTCCGCAGAACCGCTGGGAAGCCACGGGTAAAGTGGATTACGCCATCAGCGACAACACCAAGCTGACCGTGTCCTATACGCGGCAGATTGAAAACGATCAGCACCCAATCGGCGTCTGGTGGACTCCACCGTGGACGTTGCCGTATCCGTCGAACGTGGTTGCGGCCACGACCTCGCAAGAGATCATGGCGAACTTCACGCATGTTTTCAGTCCCACGACTACCAACGAATTTGTGTTTACGTACGCGCGCTACATCAACCCCAGCACGCTTTCCGATCCGAAGGCGGTTGATCGTACGGCGCTTGGGTTCAATGTCCAGGGATTGTTCGGCCATACCACTTCCCAGATCCCGAATTTCCAGGGTCCTTGGGGCGGAGCCTTCCCGAACATCGAAGAGTTCTCCTTTGACGGCGGGTTCAACGGGAATGCTTTCGGTGCCATCAAGAAGGATCCGGCAATCTACGACAACTTCACCAAAGTGGTCGGCTCGCACACTCTGAAGGCGGGTTTCTACTGGGATACCAGCGAGAATATCCAGTCGAGCGGCGGCCTCGGAGTGAGCGACAACGGCAATTACAATTTAGGCTGGGGCCCGAACAGTTCGGGTAACGTGGTGGCTGATTTCCTTCTCGGCCGCACAGCCAGCTACCAGCAGGTGAGTTCGTTCCCCGTGAACGATCTCAAGTTCCACCAGTGGTCGATTTATGCCCAGGATTCTTTCAAGGCGAATCGACAACTCACTCTGAACTATGGATTGCGGTTCGATCACGTTGGCCAGTGGTATGGGACTCCGCAAGGCTTCCAAGTCTGGAATCCCAGTTCCTATAACAATAATCCCTTCTGCGGCAGCGCTACGCCTCCTCCCACCAACTGTGCTCCCGCCAATACTGGTCTGCTCTGGCACGCGCTTAACAGCAGCGTACCGCTCTCTGGTCTCGTCTCCCCGCTGTTCTACTACGAGCCGCGCGTCGGCTTGGCGTACGACATCTTCGGAAACGGAAAAACCGTGCTGCGCACTGGCTTCGCCGTCTTCCACTACCAGATCTCCACCCAGGTAGCCGATGCGGCTACCGGGCCTCAGGGCTCGTTTACATATACAACCGCAGCCACGACCACGGGTTATGCCCAGATCGAATCCGGAACTCCAAGCTTCACGCCTCCATCCAGCGTCGCCCAAAATGGAGCCACCGTGTATGGTCTGCAGGAAGGAGACAACAAGACTCCTTTGACCATGAACTGGAACGTCACGGTCTCGCAAGCGCTTCCGTGGCGTTCTGTCCTTGAAGTCTCTTACGTGGCCAACAAGAGCCAGAATGAATGGATCGATGGAGGGAACGGCAAGCTACAGGACCTCAATAACATCCTTCCCGGTGGGTTTTTCGCCAACGATCCAATCCAGGGACTCAAGATCTCGCCAAATTCGCCCACTTGCAATAGTCCCAATCCCCTCACTGACTTTACTGGCTGCAATAAGAGTTACACGACAACCTTCAACAGCAACAATTACCGTCCGCTGACCAATTACCAGGACATTTACCTCCTGAGTCACGGCAGCTACGCGAACTACAACTCATTGCAGGTGTCATGGCAAAAACAATCCGGTCCTATCACCTTCCTGACGAATTACACCTTCGGCAAGGTTCTGGGCATCCGCGACGGACAGACGGACAACGGGCCGGGCAACGGTACCGTGGTCGATCCGTTTAGCATCAAAAACAACTACGGTCCTTTGGACTACGACCACACCAACATCTTGAACCTCTCAGTGGTGTGGAACCTGCCAAAATTTGTCCACGGCAACCGGATTCTTGGGGGAACTGTGAATGGCTGGCAGCTTTCGACCTACACCACGTACCAAAGCGGCGCGGTGCTTCAGCCGAACATGAACGGGGACATGAATGCTGCTTTCCCGGGTGGCCTTACCACACCGCTGGTGGGCGCGCCGGATCTTCCGAACAATGCTCTGCTCATGCCGAACGGGTTGTATTCGAACAACATGAACACATCCACTTGGTTCGGTTCCAGTTCGTACAACTTACTTATCCCTGTGGTGACCTGCGACCCGCGCAAGCGTGCATCTGGAACGTATTTCAACCCGAACTGCTTCGCGCCGCCGCAATTCCAAGGACAACAGGGGACGCTCAATATGCCTTATATGCGCGGGCCTGCTTACTTTGACAGCGACTTGGCGCTGTACAAGAACTTCCAAATCACCGAAAGGCAAAAGCTTCAGCTCCGCATATCGGCGACCAACTGGCTGAATCATCCGCTGGGGCAGTTTGGGCTGGCGGGGACCAGTGACGAAACGCTCAACTTCACGAAGAGCTACACATTTACGGAGAACAGCCAGGCGGAGTGCAACCTTCTGATGCCGCTGCCGGGTACTCCTCAGCCTCCCACGAAAGCACCGTGCCAGGTGCCCGTGACCGGGCTGTCGCAGCTTAATACGAATCCGACAACCACCGGTAAGCCAGCCTTCAAGACTGGCAATCGGTCGCTGCTGTTCGCCCTGAAGTACTACTTTTAGGGAGGGCACAATTTATGCATAGGAACCTCACAATGGCTCCAAGAAGCGCGCGCACGAGTCGTAAGAACGGAAGGGGGACCATGATTCGCACACCTTATTGGGGCGTCTTAGCCTCGATTCTTATAGCCATAGCGTTTCTGACGGGCTGCAATTCAACCCCGGCGACTGTTACTCAGAGCCCGGTCACAACGGTCTTGGCCAACAGCCCGTCCCAGCAGTACACGGTAATCAACACACCGTTTGCGTCTACTCTTTCCGTGACGGTGACGACCGGGCCGATCGGAACGGTCGGAACGCCCGTAGTCGGGGCGACGGTGACGTTCTCAGCTCCGGGGGCGGGAGCGGGCGGAGCCTTCAGCGGCAGCACCTCCGTGACGGCGCCGACCAATTCTAGCGGCGTTGCCGTTTCGCCGATCTTCACCGCGAATGGAACGGTCGGAACCTACAACATAATCGCTTCGGTTGCATCAACGACGTCGACCGCGCTGTTCAACATGGCGAACACGTTAGTGCCGGCACCGATCACGGTATCGGGCGGAAGCCCGCAAAGCACGTCATTCGGAACGCAATTTGCGAGTACGCTTTCCGTGACTGTGAAGAATGCAAGTGGCAGCCCGGTAGGAGCAAACCTGCCAGTGACGTTTACCGCTCCCGACGGCTACTTCACCGATACCGACGCAGTTACTACAACCGCACTGACCAACGCAAGCGGCGTGGCTACTTCCACACCGTACGTCGCGAGCGGGACTGTCGGCGGGCTGTATTCTGTAACGGCCTCGACGGTTGATAGTGATCCATCGACCGCCACGTTCACCCTGTCGAACACCATCGTGCCGGCCACAAATACGGCGTCGGCCGCCAGCACCCCGCAAACCACGACATCGGGCACGGCCTTTCCGGCGGCGCTCTCGGTGACCGTGCTGGACGGTAGTACTCCTCCCGTCCCAGTGAGCAATGCACTGGTGACGTTTACGGCCCCGGCGTTCACGGTAAACACCAGCGGGGTGGACAGCACATCCAGCGGCACTTTCGCCGACACCGGCACCGTCACCACAAACGTTTGGACAGACTCGAGTGGCGTTGCCACTGCTCCGACCTTTACCGCGAATACGTTGAAGGGGGGACCTTACACGGTGTCAGCTACGGTTGTGGTTAAGAGCGGCACAACGTTAACGGCTAAATTCAGTCTGACAAATAATTGACGCACCCGGAGTTTTCGATCTGGGCGAATACCGCAAGGGTCTTAGGTTCCCAATAAGGTAGACTCAGAGGGGTGGCGCAAGCCACCCCTTATTTTTCTGGACGCGAATGCATTTTCACGGTTTGGCTCGACGAATCATTGCGGCCTGGTTGCTGAGCATCGCAGCCGTGGTTCTGCTTCAGGGGGCCTCCGCTCCCAGCCCCATTCGGTTCGAGCTAAGCAAGATCCCTTTCCGGTTAGAAAATGATGAAACACCGGCCCGCAATGCGCCGGAAACCATGCCGGGCGGGGTAGCCGTCTTTGACTACAACGGCGACGGCCGTCCAGACATCTTCTTTACCAACGGCGCCAATATCTCCACCCTGAAAAAAGACTCTCCGAAGTACCGCAACCGCCTGTTCCGCAATGATGGCAACGGTGTGTTTACCGACGTGACGGACGCGGCTGGCCTGGCCGGATCTGGCTATGACATGGGCGTTGCGGTGGCCGACTACGACAACGATGGCCATCCCGACCTGTTCGTCGCCGGACTGCACCACAGCACGCTCTACCACAACAACGGGGATGGCACCTTTACCGACGTGACCGTGAAGTCGGGACTGGATGCGAGCTTGAATCGTCCCGATCTTGAGTTTGGCTATTACTGGGCGATCACGGCGGTTTGGGTCGATGTGAACAATGACGGACTGCTTGATCTGTTCGTCGTCAACTACATGCAATGGGAATACTCGGACAAACCGCTGTGTGCGATTCAGGGCGTTGCCGACTACTGCAGTCCGAAGTTTTACAAGGGGCAGCCCAATCAGCTGTTTCTGAACAAAGGCGATGGCACCTTCCAGGATGTTTCGAAAGAATGGGGCCTCCGCGGGCACGTCGGCAAAGGGATGGGCGTCGGCATGGCCGATTACGATCTGGATGGCCGTCCGGATTTATTCGTCACCAACGACGCTTCTTACAATTCGCTCTTTCATAACGTGGGAAACAAGTTCGACGAGGTCGCCTTCGAGACCGGAGTCGCGCTCACCGAAGATGGCGGCTTCATCTCAGGCATGGGGCTGGATTTTCGCGATTTCAACAACGATGGGTATCCCGACATCGCATTTGTTGCCTTGAACAATCAGACTTTTCCACTTTTTCAGAACACGGGGAAAGGCGATTTTCGCGAAGTGACCACCGAGAGCGGCATGCGAGATCCGAGCCGCCAGATGTCGGGATTCGGCGTGGCCCTGTACGACTTTGATAATGACGGATGGAAAGATCTATTCGTAAGCCGGGGCCATGTGGAATCGCTGAACCAGCCCGGCCAGCCCGTCGATCAACCGAACACTGTGTTTCGCAACTTGGGCGCGAGTGGAAAATGGGCGCCGTTGACCGAAGAAGCGGGCTTTATGGCGGCTCCGCCCTCTCGCCATCGTGGTTGCGCCTTTGGCGATCTGGATGGCGACGGCCGTGTCGATGTGGTCGTAAGCGCGATCGGCAAGGACGCCGAAATCTGGATGAACCGCAGCGAGAAGTCAGGCCACTGGCTCGACATCGCTTTGCGGGGAACCAAGAGCAACCGCGACGGCATTGGAGCGCGCATCAAGCTTGTGACCAAAAACGGCGCGCAGTATAACCACATGACCACCAGCGTGGGCTATGCTTCGTCGAGCGACGGGCCGGTGCATTTCGGTCTGGGCTTCGAAAACCGCGCAGACCTGATCGAAATTCACTGGCCCTCCGGAATCGTGCAAACTCTGCAAAACGTTTCGGCTGACCAGATATTGAAAGTCACCGAGCCCGCGCGCTGAACCCGCCGTCGAGTCCGGTCATTTCGAAGGGGCCAGTCGCGGTTCGAGCTGCGCGATCTGCTGCTTCACCAGGTCCGCCTGAGGACCGGCGGGCATATAGGTCAAGCAATTCTTCAGATGCTGGAGAGCTCCGGCGTAGTCCGCCTTGCGGGCCAGGATCACCGCCAGCAGGTCCTCGGTGTTCAGAACGCTGTGACGCGGATCGATCGCCAGCGACTTTGAAGCACTCGCGAGAGCTTCATCGGTTTTTCCCAGCTGGAACTTTGCCAAGGCATCGTAATACCAGAGTCGCGGCGTACCCGCCGGATCAAGCTGCAATGCCTGGCTCGTGTGATCCAGTGTTTCCTGCCACTTTTCCGCCTGAACCGCCAGTCCGGCAAGCTGCTCGTACGGCAAAACAAATTTCGGATCCGCCGCCAAGGCCTTGGAGAAAGAGTCTCGCGCACCCTGTGCATCAGAGGCCAACTGAATCTTCCCCAGCTGCAACCATGCCTCGGCGAACCCGGGATAGAGCTGGACGGCCTTCTTCAGACTCTTTTCCGCCCCGTCGGGGTTCTGTGCCAGCCATTCCGCTCTCGCCTTCTCAAACGCCTTCATAGCATTCGAAGGTGCTTCTTTGCTGGTGATGCTGAGTTCAGTGCCCCCGCCTCGTCCCTCCGGGGAAAGCGTGATCGTTCCGAGGTTGGGATCGTCGCGCAGGTTTCGCGACGTAATTGTGATTGCGCTGGAGCGAAACCCCGCCAACGAGGCTCGCACCAGGCATCCCTCGTACTTAGTTTCCATCTGGCGCTGCGCGTCCGCCGGTATTTGTTCCACGCCGTGCTTGTCCGCGAAAGTAATTACAAACTGGCCCTTGAGATCGGCCTGAGTCGAGTTCACAATCGAGCCCTTGCAGTCGACGGAAACCAGCATCGGCTCCCAGGGAAGAGGTTCCCCCTCCATTGCGAGCTTGCCCAAGAGCACTCCACCGGCGCGGCCCTGTGCTGACATGTTGGTCCAGTAATTGTAGAGTCCACTATCCTGTATCGAGTCTGGTCGAGTGATGGTGGAAGGCGGAGCCGGCGTAGAGGCGTGCGTCTGGGCTCCACTCTGGGCGCATGCCACAAATACAAGAACCGATAGCAACCAGAATGAAAGGATGAAAGGAGAGGACGTTGGTTTCACGGTACACCTCCGTACATCATTATTACTAACATTGTACGGCGGCAGAGGCGGCGAGGTTCCAGGAATTTGCTGGTCCGTTCGCACGGCTCCTGAGCTATCCTAATAACATGCGGGTGGTGCTATTGTTTTTTGCTTTGCTTCCGGCCGTAGTTGCGGCTCAGGAAGCGAATCCAGATCAGCTGCTCGGGCATGCCATTGAGGAGCAGCAGCACGGAGATTTTTCCGCGGCCATCCGCGACTATCGCAAGGTGCTTGAATTGCGCCCCAACGAGGTTCAGGCTAAGGTGAACCTCGGCGCTGCCCTGGTGCATGTAGGGCAGTTCGACGAAGCCATTGCGATGTACCGTTCCGCTCTCGCTTCCTTAAAGGACAAGAATCCTGTTCTGCTGAATCTCGCGCTTGCCTATTACAAGAAGGGCGACTTCGAAAATGCCCGCCAGCAGTTCACGATTCTGCATGATGCGCAGCCGAATGCATTACAGGTTGTGATCCTTTTGGGAGACAGCGATGTGCGGACAGGCAAGTCGGACGCTGCACTCAGTCTGCTGGAACCGCTGGAGAGCAAATACTCGCAGAACATGGATTTTGAATACGTGCTCGGGTCGGCGCTGATCGCTACCAAAGGCAGAAGGCGGGAAGGCGTCGCCCGCGTCGAAAAAGTCGCGAAGGCCGGTTCCGATGCCACAGCCTACATGCTTGCCGGGGCAACACTCCTGGATTTGAACGAATACGAATTGGCACGCCAGGATCTCGAAGAGGCACTCCGGCTGAACCCTAAGCTTCCTAAGCTCTACACGCTAGTCGGGACTGCCCGAGACAAGACCGGCGATGTGAAAGACGCTGAGCCCGCGTTTCGCGAGGCGCTCAAAACAAATCCTGACGACTTTGAAGCCAATCTTTATCTTGGAGCTATTCTCTATAAGCGCCGAGACATTGATGAGGCCAAGGGTTATCTGGATCGAGCGCTGCGGCTCAAGCCTACGGACTCGATGGCCCGCTATGAAGCGGCTATGCTGAAGAGTACTTCGGGAGATTATGAAACCGCGGCGCGAGAGTTGGAACTGCTGGTGAAAGACGATCCGGACTGGCTCGAGCCGCACGTCGAACTGGCAACCTTGTACTACCGCCTTCACCGTCCCGAGGATGGCGCGAAGGAGCGGCAGATTGTTGACAGCCTCACCGCGAAACAGCAAGCGCAGGGCCCCGGAAAATAGCGTTACTTAACCATGGTTCATCATGGAGTCACGGTAATCTGCTTTCCAGAGTACTGCACGACTTTGTCTGCCTCATTCGCCGGACTCACTCCCACTCCGTGGTTCTCGCTCACGAAGATTACGCGAAACGCGCGGCTTTCCAGCATGCTCGGAAACTGTCCTTTGCGATCACCGATGGTCAAGGTGCGAGCCGCGTCGTCCCAGTGCAAGGGAATGGTCGCGTAGGCGCCTTTCTCGTAATCGTAGTTGTCGTTCTCATCCTCGTACAGCGTGAAGTCGCCGTTAGCGCCGCGGTAAATGCGCAACTCGATCGGGTCGGCAGGTTTCTCGGTGGCCCATTCTTCGTCCGGGCCCAGGGGCAGAATGGATCCGGCGCGGATGTACAACGGCAGGCGTTCCAGAGGGGCGATGGCGTTGATCGTCCGTCCGCCTTCGATCACGGAGCCCGTCCAGAAGTCGTACCACTGGGCTGCTGGCAGATAGAGCTGCCGTGTAGTAGAAGGGTCGGTCACTGGATTCACCAGAAACGCAGGCCCGAACATGAACTGGTCGCCGGTGTTCTGGGCGCGAGGATCGGCGCGGAAGTCCATCACCAGCGGCCGCATCGGCGTGTAGGCTTCACTCGTTGTCTGCCAGGCCAGCGAATAAATGTACGGCAGCATGCGATAACGCAGGCGGTCGAAACTTACGAGAATCGTCTGCGCCTCGGGGCCATAGGACCAGAGTTCGTTCTCGTCGGGATGACGCGTGCCGTGGACGCGCAGGATGGGATTGAATGTGCCGTACTGAAACCAGCGGATAAACAGTTCGCGGAAGGAGGGATCGGCGGGACTTCCGAAAACGAATCCGCCAATGTCGGTGGTCCAGTAAGGAATCCCCGAGAGTGCGAAATTCAAACCTGCGGGAACTTGCCGCCGGAAGCTGAGCCAGTCGGAGTTGATGTCGCCCGACCAGGCGGTAACTCCATTTCGTTGCGATCCCGCGAATGCGGAACGAGACAGGATGAACACGCGCTTCCGGTCGGATGCGCTGCGTTGTCCCTGATAGACCGCCTGGGTGTCGAGTAGAGGAAAGATGTTGACGTAGCGGTTTCCGCTGCCGGCCGCGAGTTTGTGACCCAACAGAATGTTTTCTTCCTGTCCTTCGGTTTCCGGTTCGGTCGTGTCCATCCACCAGGCATCGAGGCCGATGCTGAACAATCCTTTGTTCACCTCGTCCCAGTAAAACTTGCGCGCCTCCGGACTGGTGGCGTCATACACGGCCATCGCGTTGGTGTGGTAGGGCGGCTTGGCGTACTTGAACTTGTCGACGAACCAGCCTTTGTTCTGCATGTAGTCGTAATTGGCGGAGCCGGGCTCGAAGAACGGCCAGATGGAAATCATCAGATGGAAGTTTTCGCTGTGTAATTGATCCACCATCGTTTTGGGATCGGGATAGTTCTTGTTAAACACGAACTCGCCTTTGCGATTCCACCAGAACCAATCCTGAACGATGTTGTCGACGGGGATATGAAGGTCGCGATATTTGTGCGCCACGCCGAGGATTTCATCCTGCGACTTGTAGCGATTCTTGCATTGCCAGAAGCCATAGGCCCACTTGCCGAACATAGGAGCCTGTCCGGTGAGGTCCCGATAACTGGCAATGATCTTGTCGAAGTCAGGGCCGTAGAGAAAGTAGTAATCGATAACGTCGGCAACTTCCGAATTGATGTAGAGAATATTGGCGAAGCGATTGTTGAAGCGGCTGCGGGAAGTGTTGTTCCAGAAAATGCCGTACCCCTTGCTGGACAGCATGAGAGGAACGGAAATATTGCTATTTTCCTGAGAGATGTCGACCGACTCGCCGCGATAGTTCCACACGCCTGCCTGGTGCTGGCCCAAGCCGTAGAGTCCCTCGTGGGAACCATAGACGCTGACCATGGATTCGGCGCGGTAGGTGTCTTCGCCGTTCACCTTCTCTGGGGTCAGGCCGCGGGATGATTCCTGCACGAGCGAATCGCCATGGATCTCGGCATAGTTGATGGCGCCGTCTTTTCGCGTGACCGTTACCTTCAGCAGGGCAGTGGTGAGGGTGACGGCATTGTCGTTGGATTGCATCGTCCATCGCACGGCCGACCAGTTGTCTTTAAGCACGACGTAGTCCGGGCGCTTCGGGAACGTGGCCGTGGGCGAATAGAGAACGCGGATCACGGAGTCCGAGCACACTTGTACTTTCAATGTGCCGGTGCCCATCATGAAGAGAACTCCATCGGACTCCTGCTGAACCTTGAGGATGGGGTTCATGGCTTTCCACTGCCCATGGGCAACTGGGGCGCAGAACAGGCAGACGAAAAGGCCAAGCAGGAATGAAACGAAGAACCGCGACAACTGTCTAGTGATCATGGGTAATCGGAATCTCCAAGTCCCCATAGCTATGGGTTAACCACTTCGAGTGCAATGCTGCCGGTTTCCGCCGAGTTGGCTCCGACCATGAGATCGAACGTGCCCGGCTCGACCACGCGATTCATGTTAACGTCGATTAACGACAAATCCTCGGGAGTCAGCGTGAAGTCGACTGTCGTTTTCTGGCCAGGTTCCAGGCTGACTCGTTTGAAGCCGCGCAACTGCATGACTGGACGAGTGACGGAGGCTACGCGCTGGTGAATATACAACTGGGCCACTTCATCCCCGGCGCGATCGCCTGTGTTCGTAATATCGACCGAGACCTTGGCCGAACCACCGGGGCGAATGCTCTTCGGCTCAACCCGGACGTTGTCGAAATGGAATTGCGTATAGCTAAGACCGAAGCCAAACGGAAACAGGGGTTCGCGGCTGTCAAACAGGTAACTGCGGTTGCGGGAAGGCTTGTGGTTGTAGAAATCAGGAAGTTGTCCCACTGTACGCGGGAAGGTGATGGGCAACTTCCCGCCGGGATTGACGTCGCCGAACAACACATTGGCCGCGGCAGTTCCACCTTGTTCGCCCAGGTACCAGCCTTCCACAATCGCGGGAACGTGCTCCTTGACGTAGTTGATCGATAACGGACGGCCGTTGATCAGGAGCACGACCGTAGGCTTGCCGGTCTCGACGACAGCCCGGATTAGAGCTTCCTGCGAACCAAGCAGGTCCAGAGAGTCGCGGTCGCCCAGGTGCTGCTCGGACCAGGCTTCGCGGTTGGTGCTTTCATTCTCTCCCACCACAACGATGGCGACATCCGATTGGCGAGCGGCAGCAGCTGCGGCACGAATGGCTTCGACTTCCGCCTTGGGATCGGGCTGCGTGACTTTGTTCTCGTACCAGGCCGCCCAGCCTTGCTTTCCGGTCGTGATCTTGCAGCCTTCCGCGTAGAGCACCTTGACGCCGTCGCCGGCACGTTTGCGAATGCCCTCGAGGATGCTGATCTGGTTTCCCGGACCCGGGTCGCGGCTGTAGCCACCTAGATGAACGTCGGCGGCATTGGGTCCGATCACTGCGATGGTTTTCAGTTTCTTCAGATCAAGCGGGAGGAGCTTGTTGTCATTCTTCAGCAACACAATTGATTTCTGCGCCACTTTCAGAGCCAGTTGCTGATGCTCAGAGCTATTCGTGATCTTCTGGGCGTAGTCGGGATCGACGTAAGGATTCTCGAACAGGCCGAGTCGGAACTTTGCTTCCAGTACGCGCTGCACGGCCTGATCCAGTTCAGCCTCGGGGATCTTGCCCTCGCGTACTTGATCGAGCAGAGTGGCGTACACCGAGCCATCGGACAAGTCGAAGTCCACACCTGCGGCCAGTGCTTTGCGTGCCGCTTCCGCGAAATCGGCAGCGACGTGGTGAGTTTCGACGAGCATCTGCAGGCCGCCGCCGTCCGAGGTGATATAGCCTCGAAAGCCCCATTCCTGGCGCAGGACGCGGTCCAGCAGCCAGTGGTTGACATGATTCGGGATGCCGTCGATTTCGTTATACGAAGCCATCACGCTGCCCACGTGGGCCTCTTCCACGGCGGCGCGGAAGGGAACGAGGAACGTCTCCCGCAAGTCGCGTTCAGAGAAATTCGCCGGAGCGGTGTTGGTCCCGCTTTCCGGTTGGCCATGAGCGGCGAAATGTTTCATCGTGGCCATGACGTGATGCCGGTCAATCGTCCATGTGGTGCCTTGCAGCCCGTTGATAGCCGCCACGCCCATGTGCGCCACGAGGTAGGGATCTTCTCCGTAGGTTTCTTCGGTCCTTCCCCAGCGGGGGTCGCGCGCCAAATCCAGTACCGGAGTGAAGGCCTGACGGACTCCCGAAGCGGCCATCTCGTCCGCAGCAGTATTGAAGACCTGCTGGACAAGTTCAGGATCCCACGTGCTGGCCAAGCTCAGGACTTGAGGAAAGCTGGTGCTGCCGTAGGCCATGAATCCATGCAGAGCCTCGCCCATGAAAATTGTGGGGATCCCTAAACGCGTCTTTTCCATCAGGAAGTGCTGTGCTTTGTTCCGGGCTTCGGCAGCATCATGAGGGCTCGACTGCGAGTCTTCGCGATACAACTTGCCCAACGCTTCAAAGGCTTCCTTTTCCTCCGGATTTTCAGAGTTGCGCGCTCGGCGCCGGCCTCCCGCAATCTGATCGACTTTCTCCGACAGGGTCATGCGCTTCACCAGATCCGCGGCGCGCAAGTCGGCGGGAAGATTCGGATTGCGATAGGCGGGCTGGGATTCCTGAGAGAAACAGATGGGAAGAAGCAAACCGAGAAGAGCGAAACCAAGCAGATTCTGCCGAAGCATCCAACCTCCTCTTGTCAACGGCATCGATGGACAAGTTCCGTAAACCATTATGCAAGAATGCACGCGAAGCATAGCACGTTCTCTAGGCATGCGAACGTGAGCTGGTTCTACAAGCGGCGGTCGAGTCCGCGGCGTCGGCTATTGCGAGGTCTCCGTAAACGGTGTTATCACCGGATGGCCCAGCCCGTACGGACCTTCCGCGGTCACAGTCACAGTTTCCGCGGTCGACGGCAGCGTGAGCGTGACCGATGCAACACCCGAGCTATTCGTAATCGCGATTACCTTCGAGCCCGTGTTGGTCCCGTTGGAAAGGGATCCGGCGCTGGCAGTGAAAAGGATGCTCGCACCCGAATTGCCGCCACCGGACTGGCCGGGAGTCAACGTCACCGTCAAAGGCAGTGGGAGCGTTGTGCCGTGAGTGGCCGTCTGTCCATCGCCGCCGGTCTTGGCCAGCGCCGCCGCTGGATTGCCGACCACGATCCATCCGCCCTGAGTTTGCGTCGCACCAGGGTCGGTTCCGGTCACAGTGAAATGGCAGAAGCCGGGAGTGCTTCCAGCATTCACCGTGATCTCTCCGGGCTGACTGGTGGTGATCGTGGAAGTCGTCAGGGTGAGCGTCCCGTTGCACGCAGCCGCTCCCTCGAAACTATCGAAAACCGCCGATGCCAGAGTGACGTTGGCAGTCCCGCTGCCGGTGATCTTGGGCGCCAGCGTAACTGTACCGCCCGCGGGTACCATCACGGTATCAGGATTCAGGTCCCACTCCGAGGCGGGGGTGCTAGCCATATTTCCGCTGACGACCAGCAGGGTCGCGGTGTAAGGAGCAAAGGTCTGTGTCGACGACCAGGACTGCGACGACGAGGCCACGATGCTCGTAGGCGACGATTGCGACAGAGTGTAGGTCGTCACATTGGTGGGCGTGAAGCCGGTCGTCGTGAACTGCACCTGAGCCGCGTTCGCCGGATCTTTATTCAACACCATGATCGTCAGCGTCGTGCCGGTGGAGTTGAGCGCGGCGTAGCTGCTAAAAAGACTGGGGTTGCCATTGTTGGTGTCGGAAACCGAGCTTGTCCCCAAGCCGTGGTGCGAACCGTCGTAGTTTGTGTAGAGCTTCAATGCCTGATCGTTGGGATTGGTCGGAACGGGCGCTTCCCATCGCGAAGCGAGGGATACACGCTCACGTCCCAGTAGGCCGTAGGCGTCGGCATCGCCGAGAGCGGTGGAGAAATCGGATTCGCCCGCGAAGGCTGCGCTCCACTCCGTCATGCTGAGCGGAGTCCCTGGATAGATCATGTTTGCGATCGCTCGCATCCGCGGGATGCGGAAGGCGATCGTCTTGTTCGGCTGGATGTTAGTCGTGTATGCCTGGTTGATGGTGCCCGAGGGGCTTACTAACGTCGGATCCCAATAATCGCGGTAGATGCTAACGGCCAGAGCCTGTTTCTGCGCCTGCGTGTAGCTCGAGGTATCCGGACCGTCCGGGTACGCATGGATATCGAAGATGTCTAGCGAACGGGCGCCGGCGATCTGGTCTTGCCAGTAAATCTCGTTCAGCCACCAGGGCAGGAAATCGATGCCTGCATGCGCGCCTTTGTCGTTGCCGTTCGCACCGTTCCAATAGAACCACCAGCAGCAACTCACCGGGCCGAGTCGGACTGCCTGAGGGTCCCATGTCTTCAGATTATTCGCCTCGGTGAGGTAGGTGGTGCTTAGTTCGTCATAACCTGAAGGATTGGGATGAATGTCACGATGCGTGCCACCCCAGATGTCAATCTCATTGTCCATGTCGTAGAAGTGGCAGGAGGTGATGGACGAATAGGGGATGGAACAGGTCCCGTTGCCAAAAGCCGTGGCCAGGGCCGTAGCCCAATCGTCGCGGTAAATGCAGGTTGTTCCCGGGCAGGTCTGGGTGTGATCGTCGAGCAATTGGAAGTACGCCGTGGTAACGGTATTGGTGGTGACGGGAGTGCTGCAGTCGGCTTCTAGGCCATCTCCCGCGCTACTGTTGTATGGATCGAAGGCGCACTGCCCGGGCCACGTGCTGCTTGGAAAGCTCCAGTGATTGTTGGGCGGGGACGCGACCTCTGCGCTCTGTGCCACCCACGGCAGCATCACCATAGTCATGAGTGGGCTGCTGCCTGCGGTCTTTACGTCATTGATCCACTGGACTGAATCGCTAACTCCAAGTACGCCTTTCAAGCTGTTGTACCCGTTAAAGGTAAAGTCCTCGAAATAATAGTCGTTGTCAGCGTTGTAGGTTCCCAGGTGCCAGTTGTAGGTAGACGATGCATTCCCGCCCCAGCGCACCACGGTTAGCCCGCTGTCCGTGATGGTCGGCGCGTCCTGTGGAAAAGCGCCGCCATAAACGTACGGGCTGATTGTGTGCCGGTTGCCGAGGGCATCGATGGTCACGCTGACGCTCGTGACCGGGCCCGAGGGCGTCGCCGACACCTGGCTGGAGTTTGCGCTCGTGCCAGCAGAGTCCACCGCCGCGACAACGTAATAATAGGTCGTGCCATTCGTCACGGTGGAGTCGGTGTAGCTGGTCGTTGTGGGCGACGAAATGGTGGTGTACGGGCCACCCGTCGTGGTGGCGCGCCCGACGTTGTAACCGGTCGCATCGGAACTCGCATTCCAAGTGAGAGCAACCTGCTGGTTTCCAGCGGTCGCGGTCAGGCCCGTGGGCGCGGAGGGAGTTGTTACTTGCTGGCCGCCGCCACCTCCCGAAAAACCAGATCCGCCGCAGGACGGCAGGAAAAGAGCGGATGCCACTGCCCACAAAATCCAGCCACAGCTCCGACGGGGAAGGGCTGCCATAACGATTATGTTAATGAAAAAAGGCGCATTCGCGGCAATCCTTTTCTGGGTGGTTCCCGGATTGATATGAGATTGATATGGAGGGCGGATTTCCCGGATCGGCAGTCTGCCCGCGGCCTGCACCCGCGGCCTGCAACGTTGCGAACCGGTGGGATGACTGTTACGATCGCTGTCGTTTTGAAGTAAGAATGGGGATTCCGATCCACATCGCGGCCGCGGAACCGGAAGACTATGAATGGTGCGCCCGTGTGATGGCTGCGAGCGAGCCCTGGATCACCCTGGGACGCGATCTTGAAGGATGCCGCGCCGCGCTGGTCCGCCCCGGTACCGAGCTCTTGCTTGCCCGCGCCCAAGATCGTCCCGCCGGTTTCATTCTGGTCGCGCCCCACGGTCTGGCAGGATCGCCATATATCGCTTCCATCGCGGTTGCGGCTGAGGCGCGCGGGCAGGGCGTAGGATCGCAACTTCTGCGCTTCGCCGAAGAGCATTTTGCCGGCCGGGAACACCTCTTTTTGCTCGTGTCGTCATTCAACCACCGTGCTCAGAACCTCTATCGCCAGCACGGCTACGAGTTCATCGGCGAACTCAAGGATTATGTGGTGCCGGGCCAATCCGAACTCCTCTTGCACAAAAGGCTCCCATGACCGCGGGTCCTGCGACGACAAGCGCGCCGAACTCCATCAATCAACGCCTCGTGCTGCTCCTGATGGTGGCGAGTTCCGCGGGATATGTATGCCGCGTGGCCGTAACCGTGGTCGCCCCCAACATGATGACGGATTTCGGGTTGACCCAAACGCAAATGGGGACGGTGTTCAGCGCTTTCCTGGTTGGCTACACGGTATTTCAGGTGCCCTCGGGAGGGCTGGCCGACCGGGTCAGCGCGCGCCGCATCTTCCTTTTTCTTTGCACAGGATGGGCTTTACTCACGGTTCTAACCGCGTTGGTGGGATGGCGTGGATTCGGATTGGCCATGGTCATTCCGCAGCTGTGGGTCATCCGCGCGATGTTTGGAGTAGTTGCCGCTCCCACCTATCCGACTTCGGGCCGAACCATAGCCATCACGATACCGCCGCGCTTGCAAGCCCGGGCGAACAGTCTGGTGCTGGCCAGCGTGGGCGTGGGATCGGCGGTCACACCTCTGCTGCTGGCGCCGATCACTAGCCACTACGGATGGCGGACGGCATTGTGGGCGGCAGCCTTCCTGAGCGCGGTAGCCGGAGTGCTGTGGTCGTGGTTCGGGCCGCGGGAACTTCACTCACACTCAACTTCTGATGCGGAGACCGCAGCCAGCATTTCCGAGGCTGCAGGATCGCCCGCGGGCTCGGCTCAGCCGTTGCGCTTACCAAGTTTCTGGTTTCTCTCCGCAAGTTATCTACTGCAGGGCTACCTGGGATACATCTTCATTTTCTGGTTCTACCTGTATCTGGTCCAAGTGCGTCATTTTGAGGTGCTCAGGGCCGCCAGCTTTACGGCACTGCCATGGATTGCAACCATGTTTGCGATTCCGCTGGGAGGCGTTTTCTCGGACCTGGCGGTGTCCCGCTGGGGGGCGACCTGGGGACGCCGCAGCGTTCCGCTCGCCGCCTTGTGCGCGGCGGCCGTCTTTCTGGTGATCGGCGCTCGTACTCCCCAGCCGATGGTGGCCGTGGCCGCACTCACGACATGTACGGTGCTGGTGCTGTGCACCGAGGGACCGTTCTGGGCGACGATGACTCAACTGTCGGGTGAACACAGCGGCATCGCGGGCGGCACCATGAACTTTGGCAGCAACCTGGGAGGCATGGTTTCGCCCGCGCTCACGCCGTGGCTGGCTGCGCGGATCGGATGGGAAGCTGCATTGTCGTTCACCGCAGGGCTGGCAGTCGTGGCGGGCTTGTTGTGGCTGGGGGTGCACGTCGAGTCCAGGAAAGCGAGTCTCGGAAAGAATGAATGAGGGCCTGCGCGCGCAGATTGTTCAGGGCGGCAAGCGAGTGCGGGTCGATCGTCAAGGCGCGTCGAAGCGTCTCGGCGGCAGAAGGAAGATCGCCTTTGTGCATTGCATCCGCGGCTTCCTCAAGATACGAATGTAATTGGGCGGCTGCCTTATTCGCAGGCTCGGAGTGAGTTGGAGGTGCGGTTTGAGCAGAAGAGCCAGGCGTCGTGATGAGGCAGGCGCCGCATACTGGCGGACATCCGGAGGTAGCAAGCCACCTTCATACATCGGATTTTACGGCACACGCGGCCGGAAAGCGATTTCATGTGGGGAAATCATCGGAACGGAACACCGGTTTACAAGAGAATCCAGAATGCCATCCGTAAGCGCATCGTGAATTGTTGGGCGTGCCCCGCGGAGCCTCGGTGCTGCGCATTCGTCAGGTGATTTATTCTGCCAAGGGGAAAGCCACGATCTATGGAGTAGGCTTCTACCGTTCGGAGCGCCACACGCGTTCATTCGACGCTTTCGCTAGATTGGTCTTCTCTATTTATTCCTGAACCGCTCCAGAAATCGGAATCGGCCGCCCGGTCATCGCCAGGAATACATCGAACACAAAGAGTGCGATTGCGATGTCGTTGAAGAGTGTCGCATGGCGCAGAGTCGGCCAAAGTTGGTTGGCGGCCCAAAACAGAAACGCAAATGCCAGAAGAATCGCCTTGACCAGTTCCGAGCGGGACGGCCGACGCACTGCCTCATAAACCAGACAGGTGCAAGCGATCATCGCGAGCGGAAACGCAGCGAGGAAATCATGTGCCTTCGCTGGAAAGAGCCCAGGAAGAACATCCCATACCAGGAGCATGCCAACGCTGACGAGCGTCACAACGCAAAGGACCACCGGTAGGGATCGGCGATCCCGATCAAGACGAATGGACATAGGTCAGTTCCTCTGATCAGGCGAGCAATTCTGTAAATATGCAGCCGCATCAGTATGGAGCTGTAACCACGGCGTCTTCGGGGTAACCCGGCATTCCAAACTCCGGAACGTCCAGACCGTCCTCTTCGGACTCCGGCGGTACGCGCATGCTTTTCACCTTGTTCACGATCCCGAACACTACGAACGTTGCGCCGAATGCCCAGACTGCATACAAAGTTGCTCCCATGAGCTGGCACCAGAACTGCTTCGTGTCGCCGTGAATCAGGCCGGTCACGCCCTGACCCGCGTGCCCCAGATAGGTCGCTGCGCCGACTCCGTTCCAACCTGATCCGTAGGTTCCGTCGGCGAAAATGCCGACGGAGACCGCGCCGAGCCAGCCGCAATAGCCGTGCACAGAGACCGCGCCGCAGGGATCGTCGATTTTCAGCACGCGCTCGTTGAACAGGACACCGCCGCAGACCAGGCAGCCCGCCAGCACTCCGATAATTACGGACGCAGTGGGAGAGACAAAGGCACAGGGAGCCGTGATCGCGACCAACCCGGCCAACATCCCGTTGCACGCCATCGTGATATCAGGCTTGCCGAACAGAAAATACCAGATCAGCATCGCCGCAGCCGAGCCGGCGACGGCTGCGAGATTCGTGTTCACCGCAACGATCGAAATGCGAAAGTCGGTTGCTCCCAGTGTCGAACCGGGATTGAAGCCCATCCAGCCGAACAGAAGAATGAAAGTTCCGGTGACCACGTAGACCACGTTGTGAGCCGGAAAGACGCGGATTTTTCCTCCGGGGCCAAACTTTCCCAGACGCGGCCCCAGAACAATCGCAAGTGCCATCGCGCAGAAGCCGCCCACAGCGTGAACGACGGTGGAACCGGCAAAGTCGACATAGCCGTGGCCCAGGTTCATCGTGGATCCGAGCTGCGACAACCAACCCCCGCCCCACGTCCAGCAACCTGAAATCGGGTAGAGGATCGCGCCGATGAAAAGTTCACACAGCAGGAACGCCCAAAAGGTGATGCGTTCGCAGATGGCGCCGACGATGATGTATCCGGCAGTCTCCATGAACACGACTTCGAACAGCGTCAGGCAGTTGCTGCCGGCGTCATAGGCCGGACCAACCAGAAAGAAGCCTTTTCCTCCTACAAATCCCCATTGCCCGCTGCCAATCAGAAAATGATTCAAGGTAGGAACGCCACCCAGGTTTGTCGGCGCGGCGTTGAGGGCAACCGCTCCAAACTGAAATGCGTATCCGACCGCGTAGTAGGCGAGGAAGGCGAAGACGTACGCCGCGAAGTTGAGCATCATCAGATGCGCGGCATTTTTCTTTCGAACCAGACCGCAGGTAAGCAGGGCAAAGCCTGCCTGCATGAACAGGACGAGGTAGCCCGTGTTCAACGTCCAGGCAAAGTTGGTCGCAATGCGGACATGTCCGACGCTGTCGGCGAGCTTTACCGCGAGAGGTTCCTTGGCGGCCTGAGCCTGGTAGTCGTCGAAGGCCTTCTTATTTTGAGCATAGTCGGGAGCCGTTTTATCGGTGGGCTCGGTCGGAACAAATGGCTTGCCAGCGGCATCGACGGCGGACGACTTGTCCCCGGTGGCCGTGCCGGCTGGGTCCGGCTTAGGTCCGTCGGCAAAACTGAAAGCGGATAGCCCGGCGAACAATCCCGCCGCCAGAACGATTGTGGCGCTGGCGGTTAGCAACGACCGGCGCAGAGAGCGCCTCCCTGCTCGCTTTGTCATCTGTGCGTGCTCCTGTTTATGAATGTGCAAAATTTCCCGTGGTAGCCGGTCTAGGACCTGCGGCGCGGACACCCTCCGGCACCGCGCCGACGACCCTGCACGGCGTGCTAGCCAAAATCAATCCGCCGACGATAAATGCGGGGTTTCACTCAGTCCAATACAAATTTCTTATAGCAACCATCAAGAAAAGTCTCGCCCGGAATCAGCGGCAAACGGCGGTAACTGCGCAGGCTGGCTGGATTTGAGGACGTGTGACCACGATCACTGGTCAGCGCGGTGACAATCACTGTCCGGTTCGAGACCCATGGCTAGCCTTGATGAGGGAGGTCCGCGGATCTCGCCGTTCGCTGCTTGCTGCCCTCCAAGTAGGCAAAGGAGTTCAGGATCCCAAAATGCCTCGAAAACTTGGTCCCAAGCTGATTCTTTCGCTCACCATCCTCATCGTTGCGATCAGCGGAGTCAGTGGGTACCTCAATTTCCGCACCCAGAAAAAGCAGTTAGAGGGCACGATGATCCTTGGTGCGGATCAACTGTCGCGCAGCATTACCGGAGCTACCTGGCATGCCATGCTCGACGACGACCGCAAAGCGGCGTACGAGATCATGCGGGTGATAGCCGACAAGCAGGGGATTGACCGCATCCGCATGTTCAACCGCGAGGGGCGGCTGGTGTTCTCGACCGACGCGAGAGAACAGCCGGGCGTGACCAGCCTGTCCAGCGAGGTTTGCGCCAGTTGTCACGCCCAGGAACCGATTCGCAACCGGCCGGCCGAAGATTCTCGCGTGCGCTACGCCACTTCGCCGGATGGCGTGAAGACCATCAACATGGTGGCGCCGATCTACAACGAGCCTTCGTGCAGCAATGCCAGTTGTCATGCTCACCGAGCTTCCACCAAGGTGCTCGGCGTCGTAGATGTAGCCTTGCGGCTGGATCCGGTGCAGAAGCAGACGAGGGCCATCACCCTTCAGACTGTGGTTTGGACGGCGCTTGAAGTGGCGATTGGGGCGGCGTTTGTCATTTTGTTCACCAAGCGTTTTGTGGCGACTCCGATTCAACAACTGATCGAAGGGACGAAGGCGGTCAGCGCGATGGAACTGGACCGGCCGATCGAAATTACCCGTCGCAGCCAGGAGATCGACGAACTGGCGGACTCGTTCAACCGAATGCGTGAGCGTCTGAAACTGGCGGTCGCGGAGTTGAACGAAATGCAGCAGACGCTGGAGAGCAAGGTGGACGAGCGCACTCGACAGTTACAAGTTGCCCAGCGCAAACTCATCCAATCCGACCGTCTGGCCACCCTCGGACAGCTCGCCGCCAGCGTGGCGCACGAGATCAACAACCCCGTCTCTGGCGTGCTGAACCTCTCTATGCTGCTCGAGCGCCTGATGGCAAAAGGAGAATACCCACCGGGACGCGAAGCCGAGTTCCGAAAGTACCTCAATCTGATCTCGACCGAAACTGCCCGCGTCGGACGCATTGTCTCGGACCTGTTGGCATTCTCGCGGCGTTCCAAGCCGCAGCGCGCGCCCGCGGATCTGAACAAACTCGTGCGCACTACTCTGGGCTTGGCCGATCACAAACTCAAGCTGATCAGCGCCGAAGTTGTTCTGGATTTGCAGGAGAATCTGCCGCTCGTCGAATGCGACTCCTCGCAAATTCAGCAGGTGATTCTGAATCTTGTCTTGAACGGCGCTCAGGCCATGCAGCCGCGCGGCGGCGGCAAATTGACCATTCGCACCCGCGAACTGCCGGACCAGACCGTGGAACTCTGCGTTCAGGACACGGGTGAGGGGATCGCTCCAGAGAACCTGTCCAAAATATTTGATCCGTTTTTCACCACGAAAGCCGAGGGCAAGGGAGTCGGACTCGGGCTGGCGGTGTTGTATGGAATCGTAAAAGCTCACGAAGGTGAGGTCGAGGTCACAAGCCAGCGCAATGAGGGCACAACCTTTACCGTCACTCTCCCGCTCAAATCGCAAAACAGCACTCCGGAATTGCGGGAAGTGCAGGTGCATGCGGTGTGAATGGACTTTATATCGTGGCGATCGGGAGCGTACCGGCACAGGCTCTGGATTGGGTGGAAAGTGCGACTGCGGAATGGTTTCCGCTGCCCATTCGGCGCTTGCCTCCTCTGTCCATTCCAGAAAGCGCCTATGACGCGAAACGAGGGCAGTACCAGTCGGTAGAGATTATGAAGATGCTGGCGCAATACGCTCCGCGCGATGCTTCCCGGGTACTTGGAGTGACTGACGTAGACTTGGCGATCCCGATGCTCAGTTTTCTGTTTGGGCAGGCGCAATTTGACGGCCCCATCGCTGTGGTTTCGCTCTGCCGGCTGCATCAGGAGTTCTATGGACTTCCGCCGCAGGATAGCCTGCTGCGCGAACGCACCGTAAAAGAAGCGCTACACGAGTTAGGACACACGTTCGGGCTCGTGCATTGTTCGAACCCCACATGTGCAATGAGCCTTGCCACCCACATTGAATTAGTCGATGCCAAGGAAGAACAGTATTGCACGCGCTGCGGAATGCAGTTGGTGCAGAGATTTACTTCGAGAGAGGCAACCGTATGAAGAAAAATTGGCCGATCCTGGTCGTGGACGACGAAGATGTCATGTGCGAGTCGATGGGAGCGTGGCTGCGGGAAGACGGGTATCACGTCGACACCGCGCCCAATGGTCAGAGGGCCGTCGAACTGGCCAAATCCATGGACTACGCCATCTGCTTCGTCGATTTGAAGATGCCCGGCGGTATGGACGGCATTGAGACCATGATGGAGATTCACCGCGTCCGGCCGGAAGCCTCCATCATCATCATCACCGCTTATGCGACGGTCGACACTGCCATTCAGGCCATGAAGGAAGGCGCGCAGGAGTACATCGTGAAGCCCTGCAATCCGCAGGAAATCTCCATGCTGGTGTCGCGCATCCTGAAGCTGAAGAAGTTGCAGAGCGAGAATGCGATTTTGCGGAAGAAGCTGAACCGGCAATATCGCCACTACGACATCATCACCAAGAATCCGCACATGGAAGAGATTCTGGCTTTAACCAAAGATGTTGCCGACCTACGCAGCACGGTGCTGATTCGGGGCGAAAGCGGTACCGGCAAGGAACTGGTGGCTCGTGCCGTACATTTCTCGGGCAATCGTGCGGAGAAACCATTCATTGTTGTAAGCTGCGCCGCGCTGACGGAAACTTTGCTCGAGAGTGAACTGTTTGGCTATGAAAAAGGCGCCTTCACCGGCGCTGCCGCGCAGACCAAAGGAAAGTTTGAGCTGGCGCATGGAGGCACAATCTTCCTCGACGAAATCGGCGACATCTCTCCCAAGCTGCAGGCCGACCTGCTGAGGGTTTTGCAGGAGCGCCGCTTCTATCGCATTGGAGGAACTCAGGAGGTCGAAGTCGACGTGCGCATCATCGCTGCCACCAACAAGGACCTGGCTGAGGAAGTGAAGGTGGGAAAATTCCGCGAGGATCTGTACTACCGCCTCAACGTGATTGAGATTCGTCTGCCACCACTGCGCGAACGGCGCGAGGATATCCCCTTGCTGGCGGAGCACTTCGTGCAGCACATCTCTTCCGCACTGGGCAGGGACGTCAGCGGCATCTCTGCCGCGGCTTTGAAGGGGCTGATTGCCTATGACTGGCCGGGCAATGTCCGCGAGCTCGAAAACGTGATTGAGCGGGCGATTGTAACCTGTCGTAATGGCACGCTCGACGAGCCGGATTTCTCATGGCTGCAGCGGAATGCCGGGTCGCCGCAGAATTGGGAAGTTCCTGACGTCCCTCTCGGCGAACTGGAACGGCGGGCGATTGTCGCGGCACTCGAGCGGAAACACGGCAACGTGAAAGAGGCGTCGACTGCGCTGGGAATTGATCGCTCGACGCTGTACGACAAGCTCAAGCGTTACGAGATCGTGCACTGAATCGCACGGGAAGCGCTGAGGCATCAGGTCTCAAGGAACGTGTCGGCGAGCACGGTGTTCCAGTCTGCTTCGGGCACGGCGTCCATCAATCCGGGCATCAGCACTCCTCCGTCGGCTAAGGCAGGAGGAGTGTTGGGCGCCCGGAGCTGCAGCTGCAGCCGCTCCAGTTCCCGGGACAACCATCCGTGAACTTCCGGGCCTTTCAGCAGATGACGCAGCGTCCGCGGGTCGCGCGGATCAAGTCGCGGCCGAATCTTCAGGAACCAGCCTTCCTTCGAGCCTCCAACGCCGACCACTGTTCCATCGAGGGGCGCACGCACTCGAATCTCGTTCCCGTTTTTCTTCATGCGCCATGCGGTCTGATTGATCTCGAGCTCGGTGCCCACCTCGGGCATCTCGACAGAGTCGGGATTGCCGACCAGGTGATCGGCCAATTCGTCGAGGCCGATGGTGAATGTGCCGTCATCTGCGGACTTTACCCAAGTGTGTCCGCGATGGTAGAGACGGTCGTCGGAGTAGTTGAGTGCCAGGGCGGTTGCTAATCCCGTCGCGGGCAGCACCGCGAACTGTGAGTATTTGCCGCAATGCCGACAATCGAAGGCGTTGTCGCATGCCCGGGAAATCACTTTGCCGGCAAGCTCATGGCGGCAGCGCCGGTCGGATTCCGGCAACTCTGCGAAGTCCGACTTCCAACACAACTCGATTGCCCGCTTGGTACGAAAGTCACGGACCGTGCGCCACGCCGCAGAGGCAACCGTGGTCATGATCGTCACGACGACAGCGAAAAACAACGATAGAAAAACGACGTGACCAACCGTCCAGTAAAATCCATCAATCCCCGGAAACATGGGTGTGCTCTCCTTTTGGTGCCGCGAACAGGGGCAAGTACCGATAAGACAATGAGTAGACGATGACTCCGTACGCAATCACGCCGCCGAAGCTGGCCACCTCCTGCCAACTCGGCGTGTATTGCAGAAACTCGTCAAAGGGCAGGGTGGGCACTGCCAGAGTCTGCACCGTCAGAACGAAGCGGTTCAGCAGGATCCCTGCACATGCCAGAGCGGCAGCGCTCAGTAGCCATCCGCGCCGCGCTGCGCTCTTACGGTACGTCAGCAGAAAGGCCGGGACCAGCCCCAACAGCACGATCTCAGCAAACAAGATCGGCGTGCCAAATGGCTTGTGGATGTAGTACTGCCAGGGAGCAAAGCCTACCGAGGGCGAAGTGATATTCAGCCAGATCAGCGTGTCGATCGACTTGGCGGCGACGTAGATGGCAAGCAGAACGCCGGAAATGAATCCCAGACGCCGGAACAGGTCCGGTGGAACAAGCCGCCGGCCCGTCACTTTCTCGACCGTGGCCGTCACCAGCATGAGAAAGCTCGGTCCCGAAGCAATCGCCGACAGAATGAATAAGAAGAATGTAGAAGGCCAGATGAAGATGCCCGCACGGAACGCAAATGGACGTCCGCGCAGCACTCCGTAGAGCCCGCCCAGCGAGCCCTGATGAAAGAATGAGAGCAACGTCCCCACGCCCGCGAGCACAGGGACTAACTTATGGAGTTGGTGTTCAAATACCAGGAACGAAGGCAGCTTGCGCAACTGGCGGTTGCGCAAGAGGATGGGAATGTATTCCAGGCTGAGCACGAGCAAATAGCAGGAAATGCAGAACGTGACTTCCGTGAGCATCGAGTGCGTATTCGGATGCCAGAAGGTGAACCATGCCCGCAAGGGCTGGCCCACATCAATCATCAAGATGGCAACCGCGCCGCTATAGCAGATGAAGCCGACGACAACGGCGGTGTTCAGGATCGGCCTGAGCTCAGCACGTTTCAGGATGTAGACAAGAAATCCGGTGAAGAACGCGCCCGCGCCTAGAGCGATGATGCCTAGATCGAGAAAAATCCAAAGGCCGAAGGCGAATCGGTTGTCCATATTCGTCTCGTTCAGGCCGTAGTACAGGCACAAACCAGCCGCATAGATTCCCACTGCGAGCACCACGGCCCAGGGAGACAGCCAGAGCAGGAATCGCGACAGGGAAGTTCGCTCTTCTCCGCGAGCGATCCATTTCCGGTCAGTCAGGCGGCTGTCGGTAAGAATGGCGCTAGCCATCTTGGACCTCCGAACCCATCACCTCGGCACGGTTGATCTCGGGGCCGGGACCCGAATGGGACTCCGCCAGCCCTCTCACCCAGGCCTCCTTCGATTTGTAGTAGACCTTGGGTTCGGTGCCGATACGCGCCAGCAGGCGGAATGCGTCGGGGGAGTGCGCGTCTTGCGCGGCGGGATCATTTTTGTCGGCGAGATTGCCAAACCGAATCGCTCCGGTCGGACAAGACTCCACGCAAGCCGGGATATAGTCGGCGGGATCGATTTCCCGCTTGCCCGCGGCCGCGGCCTTCTCTTTCACCGAATGCAGGCGCGCGTGACACATGTTGCACTTTTCCACCACACCCCGCATCCGTGACGCGACTCCAGGATTCAGACTCTTCTCCATGCCCGCAGGCCACGATGGATCCCACCAGTTGAAATAGCGCGCGTGATAAGGGCACGCCGTCATGCAATAACGGCAGCCTAGGCAGCGCTGCGGCATCTGCATCACGATCCCAGTGGCCTTATCGACTTCGACGGCCTGCTGCGGGCAGACCTTCACGCAGGGCGTGTCATGTTCGCAGTGCATGCACATGATTGGGATGAATGTCTCGCGGCGTGCAACTCCATCCATGCCATTCGAAACCTTGCGGACCAGCAGCGGCGTGAGGCCGGTTCTAGCCGTCGCTTGCGGAAGGGACGGCACGTTGTTTTCGGCCGCGCAGGCCATCATGCATGAGCCGCAACCCGTGCAGCGGTCCAGATCGATCACCATGCCGTAGCGGGCGCTCATGCGGTCCTCTTTTCTGGGGCTTCCCGTAAGGTCGACTCACGGTAAAGCTTCGTCGCCAATGGAGGCAGCACCGGCGCGGGCCACGCTGTCGACCAACTCTCCGCATGCGCAGAAGGAACGGCGGTTGGCCATTCCTTCAGCTCGCATCGCAAGCTTGCGGGGTGGGGCTCTTCGCCAACCCAGACTGCACCTTTCCAGAGTTGCTCTTCGAGCTTCTGTGCCGAGGCGAGTTTCGCAAGCGGTGTCTCCTCCTGTCCGAGCAAAGTTCCTGCCCGCCCATGGAAGAGATCTTCACACCGGGAATGAATGATTTTTTCTGCTGTACTCAGAGTGGGATCGGTGCTGCCAAGGAACTGCGCGGCACTCTGCACTTCGTGCTGCGCTTTTACCAGGCTCGGAGCTACCGCATAGGTCTCAACCGCCGAGGTCGGCGCCGTGGGGACATCTGTCAGTTCTTCCAGAAATCCCGGCGCGGGAAGCAGCCAATCTGGTCTGTTCGATCCGCCATCCCACGCCGCAAAGCGGAAGACTTCGGCGTCGGTTTGCGGAGTGAATCCCCAGGGCACGCTGGCGTCGATTAGCACCGTGCGCGCGTTGGGGATGGCGGCGTCGGCGGAAACATACGGCTCAGCGCGCTTCGACCTCCGCACGATGCCGGCGCGAGCTCCGACGGAGCCCAGCACGACATTCAACGCTGCGATCGCCGGATTGTCGTCATTTGCGATCGCTACTGTGGGAGTCCTCGCAACCACCGTCCGCGCCAGTTCGCGAATTGCATCCGTAGGGAGTCCGGCCTGAGCAGCCGCTTCAGAGAGTGTGAGCGGCGGCATCGGGCCGCGTGCAGATACGAGACGCTCTTCAAGCAGCACGCGCGCCACGCCCGCAGCCACGGCGGCCTCGGTGCCAGCACGAACCGGTACCCACTGCCACGCCCGCGCGGCAGTTCGCGAAAGCGGCGATTCCACCTGAATCAGTCGCAGTTGTGGGTCAGTCTTGCCCGCCGCACATTCCGCCCACAATCGGGTGAAGCGGCCAGGAGTGCCCCAGCCATCCAGCAACGGCGCGCCGAAGCTGACGATCGTCTGTGCGTTTTCGAGGTCGTAACCGAGCGCGGATGCGGACACGCCGCTCCAGGTCTCGTAGGACGCGAGAGCCCGAGTCTCCGAGCCCAGCACTGCGCGATAACTGCCGCCGTGCTTTTGAGCGAAGGTCTGTAACAGCGAGGAAGCCGCGCGGCCAGGATAACCGTCGATGACCACAACTGGGCCCTCACTGCAAGCTTTCACGAAGGCGGTCCGCGCTTCATTCCATGTAGAAGGGCTTGCCCCGTGACGAGCCACCCGCAACCGCTGCGGATGCCAATTCAGTTGATGCGCTCCGAACCCGAGCGGGCACAACGCGCCCTTGCTGACGGGATGACTGCGCACTCCGGCAACGCCGACGGGCCATCCGGCAGCCATCTTTACTTTCATCCCGCATCCGTTCGGGCACAAAGTGCAAGCCGACAGTTTCACTTCAACTGGACCGCGCGCGGGCTGCGGAATCCACGGCCAGTTCTGACTCCAGATGGAAGTGTCATCCAACAACTTCCAGGGCACTGGCGTGACCAGGAGACCAGCTGCTGCTCCCGCGCTCCATACCAGCAGATCTCGTCGCGTGACCTTCATGCTGCTCCTTTACTCATGGCACCCGAGACAGCCCACCTCGACGTTATGCCGGCGGTGGCAGTCTTCGCAGTCGCTCATCTTCATGCCCTCGTGCGGTGCACGCCGCAGGCGCGACATGGAATGTCCCCAGATGTCGCGGCTGTACCCGCTGATGCGGTTCACCTGGTAAGTGTGCAGCTGGTCCGACTCGCCGTAAGTCGAATGACATTCCGTACAAGCCATGCCGGCACGCTTTACATGGATCGCGTGCGAAAACCAGACATTGGCCGGTTGCCGTGCGTACACCAGCCAGGGAGTTTCGTGCCCCGGCTTGATGAAGTTGTTGACCAGCGTCGCTTCGGCCTTGCTTTCGCCAATGCGTTCGGAGTGACAGCCGGCGCATTTCTCCATTGCAGGAATTCCGGCAAAGGAGCCGTCTTCGCGGACCGCGTGGCATTCATTGCAATTGGCAACGCCAGATTTTTCCGCGTGCGTCTTGTGGCGAAATTCCAGTGGCTGCTGTTTCTGCACGTAGAGCAAGCGTGGAAACGCAACCCACCCCGCCACCAGCGCGACCGCCAGCCCGAATCCGAAAACGAGAGTATTCCGCGACATTCTCATGCCTCCCTCGTCCAGCCTCGGTTAGAAAAGAAATGCTGGAACAAACACACCAGATCCTGCCGCGACAACAACTGCGCCACTCCGCGCACTGGCGAACCGCCATCGCAACCGGGTGCGTGCGCTTCATGGATCTCGGTGGACAGCCGCTCCCGTTCCTCCGCCTGCCATGCTGCTGCCTGCGGACCCGAGACCAGCCCGGCCCGCGTCCGGCCCGGCAATTCCCAGCCTTCGAACAGCCATCCCGCGCCATACGGATCGGCCATAAGCCGGGCGGGATCGCTGCGCACACGGCTGTTCACTTTCTGAATCATCAGCGGATTCGGAAAGCTCATGGGCCACTCGACGCCATGAACTGTGAGCGCCAGAGACGGACAGTGCGTGCCGTGTGCGGTGACGAATGTGATACCGGCGACGTTCCCGGCCACGTCCGCCAGAAATCCGTCGATGCCGATGTGGCACAACCCGGATTCCTCGGCGTCCAGCCAGAAGTGATTCGCCGTGTAAAGAAGATTCGCCGGCGGAGTGGCCAAGTGCGGTCGCGCCAGCAATAAATATGAATCGCAATAACGGTAGGTGTTGCTGGTGCAACTCGAAAGTTCCGAATCGCTGAAGGGCACCAGCTTGGTGACCGGCGAAACGCCGCAATACTGCACGCGGATTTCTTCCAGATGCGGGCAGCGATCGTGTTGCACGCCGTTCTTCGTGACTAGTCCGCACTGCACGTACTGGGCTGAAGCACAACGCCCGCCGTCGGCCGCTCCGGGGCCATCCAGAATCAGCTTCTGCACCGGAGCAGCGTGGCAATACCGGGCTCGGCCTTCTTTAAGAAACGGGCACGCCATGACTCACTTCCCGTGTTTCTCGTCTGAGGCCTCTGACTCGGCGGGCTCGATTTTTTCTCCCCCGTCCGCCATCGTCAGCCCCAACCCGGGTTCGTACAGGCTGTGCGATCCCTGTAACATCGCGCGCAGTTCGCCATCCAAAGGGCTCAGATCCAGGCCGCCGCGTGCGCGCGCAGTGTGAACCTTGCGGACCAGCAAGTCCCAGCCCACGGCGCTAAAAACCACGACCAGCGCCAGCAGTGTGATGATGCCCAACGCGAAGTTCGTCATGTTGAGCCAGAATGTCCAATTCTCTCCAGCCATATCGAGTGGCCTCCTTGCCGATAAACGCCGCGGCCAACCTCCAAATAGCAATCCGAACGCCATTCAGTGGATTCAACAACCTGCGAGGAATTCGAGTTGCCGTGCGTAGGGATTCCCGACGGCGGTGTAGGGTTCGCCAACACGAGCGACTGAAGTTGAGAAACCATCCGCGTTTCCCATGTCAACGGATAGCTCACGCGAAGCTGTTACGATTCGTGGAAACGTTCACGACCGGGCCGGTGCGGATTTGCAACTGGCGTCGCTTTCCATCCGTCCGAAATGCCGACTGATGTGTGCGTGTCGTCGCGTTGATGCGTGATCGTGATCACAAGTCTCTCGCTTCGTTCTCGATACAAACGACTTACGGGCCGTCATGCGGGTGCAGCGATTGCTTTTGACGCCTATTTTCGATGGCCTAATAGTTTCGTAGTAATGATCCGGCATTTGCCGCTTACTAGAATGGCGACGCTCATGAATCCTAAATGGAACGGGCAATTCTCCTGTTTCGATCTCGTCGCCAAGACCCGCGAACGCTCCCGCAGTGTGGTGCAAGTACGCGACATCGAGATTGGCGGCAACGATTTCGTGGTGATGGCCGGTCCGTGCGCCGTCGAGTCCGAGAGCCAACTGCTCGACACCGCAGTCGCGGTGGCCGAAGCGGGTGCGCGCATTCTGCGCGGAGGTGCTTACAAGCCCCGCTCTTCGCCATACGCATTTCAAGGCCTGGGCGTGGAAGGTCTCAAAATTCTCCGCAAGGCGCGCGAAGTTACGGGACTCGCCATCGTCACCGAAGTGATGAGCGAAGAAGACGTCGACCTGATCGCAGAGTATGCCGACATCATGCAGGTGGGCACGCGCAGCATGGAGAACTATGCTCTGCTCGAAGCTCTTGGCCACTGCGGACGCCCGGTTCTGTTGAAACGTGGCATGACGGCCACTCTCGAAGACCTTCTGCGTTCCGCACAGGTGATTGCGGTGGCGGGCAATTCGCAGGTCATTCTGTGTGAACGCGGCATCCGCACGTTTGAAACGGCGACCCGCAACACGCTCGACATCGCCGCAGTGCCAGTGCTGAAAACGGTGTCGCATCTTCCCGTCATCGTAGACCCAAGTCATGCCGCAGGCGTTCGCGCGCTCGTTCCGGTGTTGTCGCGGGCGGCTGCCGTGGTGGGCGCCGACGGATTGATCGTGGAAGTGCATCCGTGTCCCGAGCAGGCCATGAGCGATGGGAACCAATCGCTTACTTTCGGCGAGTTCCGCCACATGATGCGTGACCTTCAGCCTTACATCGACCTTCAGCAAGAGAGCCGACAACTCCGTCCACAACTGCTCGCGGTCGGGGGAGCCGAGTAGTGGCGTCGCGCTCCATCCGGGCTGTTGTCATCCCCGCCTGCCTCCTGTCGCTAGTTGCCCTCGGACTCCCGAGGACCGCGGTGGACGCCTCACGTAGTCCAGACCAGACATCATTTCTTTACACCGCCGCAAAACACTACGAAGCGCTGGCATGGATGCAGGGTGCGGATCGTTTCGGCTCCGGCGCGACGATTTTCGTACGCGACGCACAAGGCAAACATCCGCTGGTTCCGGGTTTCGCGGCGTCTGCCGATCCCGCGGTCTCGTTCGATGGACAACGCGTGCTCTTCGCAGGGAAGCGGAGACCAGAAGACTCTTGGCAGATCTGGGAAATCGCAGTGGCTGGCGGAGACGCGCGACGCATCACCTCCGGCGATGAAGACTGCATTCGGCCTTTTTATCTTCCCGAAGATCGCGTGGTCTACGCGCAGAGAAGTGCAGGGCGATTCGTGATCGAGACCGTGGGCTTGGCCGGGGGAAAGCCGCTACCTCTTACGTACGGTCCAGCGAATTCTCTGCCAACGGATGTTCTGCGCGATGGCCGCATCTTGTTCGAAGCCGCATATCCGCTGGGCTCCGAGGCCCTTCCTGAAATCTATACTGTGTATTCCGACGGCAGCGGGGTTGAGTCGTATCGCTGCGATCACGGCGCAGCGCGTCACTCCGGCAGGCAGGTCCGTTCAGGAGACGTCGTTCTGGCATCGGGTCATAGCTTGGCGAGGTTCACATCGGCGAAGGCGCAGGAAGTAAGCATTTCAACGCCAGCTGGAGAATACGCCGGAGACGTCGTGGAGACCGCTGCGGGCGATTGGCTGCTTCCTTGGCGGGGAAATGCGAAAGCGTCATTTCACCTGATGCTCTGGACTCCGGGCTCTGCCGCATTGCGCCCGGAAGTGGCAGAACAAGACGCCGACGCAATTCAGCCGGTGCTGCTCGCGGAGCGCGCGGTCCCCAACCGTCATCCCTCCGGATTGCACGACTGGCCGAATGCAAACCTGCTTTGCCTGAACGCCTATACCTCGAAATATCCGTTCGCCGCAGGATCGATTCATTCAGTGCGGCTCTACACCCGCGATGGAGCGGGCAGCCCGAAGTTACTGGGCGCCGCACCGGTGGAGCGCGACGGATCCTTTTTCGTTCAGGTCCCCACGGAGCAACCGTTGCAGATCGAACTGCTGGATGGCACCGGCAAGACTTTGAAGCGCGAAGCCGGATTCTTCTGGATGCGTCGCGGCGAGCAGCGTGGTTGTGTCGGATGCCACGCCGGACCCGAGACATCGCCGGAGAATGCGGTTCCCATGGTCCTGCTGAAGTCCACTACGCCAGCCGATATGACAGGCGCAACAGCCCACAACGCTTCAGGAGGACACTAGCGTGACGAAACGTATTCTTGGATTCCTTCTGCTCTCCTCCTGCGTGCTGGCGCAAGCCCCGCAGGCGGCCGCGCCGGGCGCCATCCGCTTCGAGGATGCCACCGCAAAATCCGGTATTCAGTTCAAACACAGTTTCGGTGCTCGAGAGCTCGGTTCGCTGCTTGAAAGCACTGGCTCCGGCTGTGTCTGGTTCGATTACAACAATGACGGTCTCCCGGATCTCTACGTGGTCAGTGGCAAGCCCCTTGAAGACGGAATGCATCCTTATCCGCTCAAGCAGCAGCCTGCGACTCCCCCGCACAACCATCTCTACCGCAATAATGGCGACGGCACCTTCACCGATGTAACCGATCAGGCGGGCGTGGCGGCAAACATTTATGGCATGGCGGCGATTGCCGCCGACTTCGACAACGATGGCTTCGTCGACCTCTTTGTCACCGGCTACGGCAAAGCGATTCTCTACCACAACAATGGCGACGGGACGTTCACGGACGTAACCGCCAAGGCCGGAATTAAGGTCGACGGCTGGTCGATCAGTTCCGCTTGGCTCGATTACGATCGCGATGGTTGTGTCGACCTGTTTGTCGGCCGGTACGTAAAGTTCGATCCCAAGTACCGCAATTTCTACGCCGCCGACAATTATCCCGGCCCACTCGACTACGCCGCCGACACGAACCGTCTCTACCACAACAATTGCGACGGAACGTTCACCGACGTGACCGACAAGTCTGGAATCGGTGCCTTCAAGGGCCGCACCATGGGCGTGACCGCGGCCGACTATGACGGCGACGGTTATCCGGACATCTACGTTGCTAACGACAAGACCGAGAACTTTCTTTTCCACAACAAGCATGACGGCACGTTCGAGGAAGTGGCTGGCGATCTCGGGGTGGCCTATGGCCAGAACGGCGAGAACACTTCGGCCATGGGCCCCGTGTTTGCCGACATCGATGGCGATGGCCGTCTCGATCTTTGGGTGACGGATTCCAAATACAACCGCCTGATGCGTAATGCCGGGCCGAGTGGATTCGAAGATATCGGACCCAGTTCCGGCATCTCGCAGGCGACGGCGCAGTACGTGAGTTGGGGCAGCGGCATCTACGATTTCGACAATGATGGCTGGCTCGACATTCTGGTCTTCCACGGCGGACTGATTCACTTGGTCCCGCAAGAACAGTCGCTGTTTCGCGGCCTGGGAAACGGCAAGTTCGCGGACGTGTCTCGCGAGGCCGGATCGGTGCTCGATGTGAAGACGGTCTCACGGGGCGCTTGTTTCGCGGACTACGACAATGACGGAAAGATCGACGCTTTCGTCGTGAACCTGGGTGCGCCCGCAACCCTGCTGCACAACGTCACCCAGAACAACAATCACTGGCTCACCGTGAAGCTGAAGGGCAAGAAAAGCAATCGCGATGGCATCGGGGCGCGGCTGGAACTGCTGGCCGCCGGACGCAAACAGATCGCGGAGCGCGTCGCTGGATCAAGCTATCTGTCGCAGGACGACGGTCGCGTCCACTTCGGCCTGGGCGCAGCGAACAAAGCCGACAAACTCACGATCCACTGGCCCAGCGGGCAGGAACAGGTGCTGGAAAATCTTTCCGTGGATCGCGTGCTCACGGTGGAGGAGCCGTAGATGCCTGTGCGAGCTATATCGAGCACGAGCTTTCGGCAGATGGTGAACGTGGCTGCCATCTTCGCCGTGGCTCTGCTGGCGGTTGCGGCCAAGCCTGCGCCTCAACAGTCCACGTCGATTCCGAAGGAACGATACTTATCCCCGATCGAAATGGTCTCCTCCCAGGACGGCCGCTTGCTCTACGTTGTTTGCCAGGACAGCGACGAAGTGCGGGTGGTCGAGGTGCAATCCAGCAAAGTCATCAGTAGCATCTCGGTCGGCCGGGTGCCACGCGGAATCGCGTTGTCGCCAGACGGCCGTCAACTGTACGTCACGAATGCCTGGTCCGACACCGTGTCTGTAATTGACACCACAGCGTTGCAAGTCGTGCAAACGCTACCCACCGGGCCTGAACCCAGCGGAGTCGTTGTCGACCGGGACGGCACATCTCTGTACGTGGCCAATCGCTTGAGCGGCGACGTCTCCGTGATCGACCTCAAGAGCGGGCAAGAAACGAAACGGCTCCTGGCCGGACGCGGCGCCAGCTACCTGGCATTGTCTCCGGACGGCAAGTGGATCTACTGTACACACATTTATCCCAATGCCGGAGCGTTTCGAACCCAGCCGAATTCGGAAATCACGGTCCTCGATACTGATCGGCAGACGGTGGTCGCGCGCAAGTCTCTGCACAATGTCGCTGGCGTGTTTCATGTGGCGATGTCGGCTGATGGCCGGCTAGGCGTGGCCGCGCAACTCAGGCCCAAGAATCTGATCCCGCTGGCGCACGTAGAACACGGCTGGGCGTTCGGCGACTCTCTTACGCTGTTTGGCGATGACGTGGGTGGAACCGTCCAAGTCCCGATTGACGAACTCGACCGCTACTACGCCCTGCCTTGGGGCGTCGCCATCGCGCCCGACAAGTCGAAGATCTTTTTGACCACGGCAGGATCACAGAGCGTCACCGTAATCGATGTCGCCCAACTGCTCAAGACAGTGCGAACACGAAGGCAGCCATTCGTCAACGATCTTTCGGCCTCCGCGGACTACGTGGTGGCGAGAATTCCCGTGGGCCACAATCCGCGCGGCGTTCTGTTCTCGCCAGATGGCAGGCGTCTTTACATCGCCAACCGTCTGGACGACAACATCGCCGTCATCGACACGGCCACGGACAAAGTTGTGTCGACCATCGATCTCGGCGGACCGAAGAACGTCGACGCCCTCCGCCGCGGCGAGCGCCTCTTCTACACCGCTGACTTCGCCTTTCAAGGCCAGTTTGGCTGCGCCAATTGCCACCTCGATGCCACCATCGACGGCTTGCAATGGGACCTCGAGCCCGACGGCTTCGGCAAAGACATCGTCGACAACCGGTCGCTGGAGAACCTCGCGGGAACCGAGCCTTTCAAATGGAACGGCGGCAATGCTGACATGCCCACGGAATGCGGCCCGCGCACGGAAAAATTCTTCTTCCGCTCCCAAAGTTTCAATCAGCAGCAGCTGACCGATTTGGTGACGTTTGTTTTCTCGCTCCCTTATCGCCCCAATCGCTCGCGCCTTCCCAACGGAGAGTTGACCCCTGCACAAGAGCGCGGCAAAGCGATCTTCGAGCGGACGAAGTCCAAGAGCGGCAAGCCGATTCCGGAAGCGAATCAATGCGCGTACTGCCACAGTGGCCCCAAGTACACCAACCAGCAACAAGTGGATGTCGGCACGGGCAAGCCCACAGACCGCTCGCCCGTGATCGACGTGCCCCAACTTCCCAACGTCGCGTATTCCGCACCCTACCTGCACGATGGTTCGGCGCGTTCTCTGGAAGAAATCTGGACCGTGTTCAACCCGAAAGACACGCATGGCGTAAGCAACGATCTGACCAAAGACGAACTCAACGACCTTATTGAGTACTTGAAGACCTTATGAAATTCAGGATTTGGTTCGCAGCGCTCGCATTGTTCGTCGTCGCATCGCTGGCGGCGATTGCGCAAGACATGCCCCGCTTCCTTTGGAAGAACTTCACCGTAGCCGACGGTCTGCCCGACAATCACGTCTTCTGCGTGCTGGTGGACGGCAACCGCATTTGGGCGGGGACAGAAAATGGGCTTGGCCTCTACGAAAATGGCGAATGGAAAATCCTCCGCCCGGTTGGTCCTGAGCAACCAGGCTCGGAACAGCAGGGCATCGCCCATCAAGCCGTGCTCGCGCTCGCGCTCGATAAACGCACCGGCGACGTGTGGGCCGGAACCATGGGCGGACTAAGCCATGTCTCGGCGGGCCGCATCGACAACTTTACTCAGTTGAACTCGGGATTAAGCAACAACATTGTCTATGGGGTCGGGGTGCAGGGCGATTTCGTTTGGACGGCGACTGCTGCCGGCGCTAGCCGCCTGAATACCCGTACCGGACAATGGTCGCTGTTCAACAACCGCAACACGCCGATGTACGAAATCTGGACTTACTCCGTAAGTCCCGCGGCCGACAAGGTCTATTACGCAGTCTGGGGAGGCGGAGTGCTCGAATATGACCAGCAGACCGAGCACTGGAAAGACTACAACGATCCCGACGGCGAGAACGAAATGGTGGTGATGAAGGATCAGGGGCTGATTCACGAAATTACAACTTCGGTCAGCTATGTAGATAAGATCCTGTGGGTCGCCACCTACTTCGGCGCGAGCCGCTACGACGGGCGTTACTGGCACAATTTCTTGCAGAAAGACAGCGGCCTGCCCAGCAATTTTCTCAACCAGGTTAAGGGCATCGACGGCACTCACGCCTGGTTCTCCACCGACCAGGGCCTGGCCTACTACGACGGCACAAACTGGGCGGTGTACCGTCCTGCGCTCGACACTCATAAGCCGGAGATGCTGGTGCGCGACGCCTCCGGAGTCGTCAAAACGATTTCAGTACAAAGCGCCCCTGCACACAATTACATTCTTGGCGTCGACTTTCAGGGCGATGACATCTGGGTCGCGACCGCTAAGGGATTGAGCCACGGTATTCGCCAGAAGAACTCGGTAGCGATGGCAAAAGTTATCAGCCGGGAAACCCCAAAAGGGAAAAAGTAAGCAAACTCAGGAGCCATTCTTATGAATGTTCAGGAACTACTTGCAGAAGTGGCCACCGCCCCAGTTGTGAAGCGGGCAATTACCAATCATGCAGCCCTCAACGAGGCCTACGACTACGGCAGCGCCTTTTCCCGCGGCATGCGGATTGATTTGAACGGCCTCACCATCCTTCTGATCTCGGGTACCGCCAGCATCGACGATGCGGGCCGCACCGTCCACGTCGGCGATCTTCGCGCCCAACTCCGCCGCACCTTCGACAACATCACCAAGTTGCTAGCCGCGGAAGGTGCGACGTGGCACGACATCGTGCGCACGACATGTTATCTCCGCGACATCGAGCGCGACTACCAGGCCTTCAACGAAGAGCGGACTGCCTTCTACAAACAGCAGCAACTCGACCCGTTGCCGGCCTCCACTGGCATCCAGGCGATTCTCTGCCGGCCTGATCTGTTGATCGAAATCGAAGCGATTGCCATGTTTCGACGCGAACCGCCCACGGAGTAATGCCATGCGCGCTCTGTTTGCTTCTGTGATCGCGGCCGTCCTGCTGGTGTGCGCGGCTTGGAGCCAAACATCCGCTCCATGTGAGAACGGCAAGAATCCCCCGGGTCGGCCTGCGCCGCGTTCGCTCAAACCCTACACCGGCGCCCCCGAAGACTTGCGTCCGTTTTCCAAGTTCACGACTCCTTACTACGAGTACTATCAGGATCTCGTCGAATACAACGGCGCTGCCCGTGACATCCCCGATCCCGACCTCAAGAGTCTCGACGAGATTCGCATCGGTTTTCTCGCTCCACTCTACGACCATCCCGAACAGGTGCTCGGTAATCGCATGCTGAATGGCGCACAAATGGCGATTGACGAGGCCAATGCTGCCGGAGGTTACTGTGGCAAGCCTTACCGAATTGTCACCCACAACGACTATGACAACTGGCAGATGAGTAGCCTGGCTAGTGCGGGCGTGGCGAAGGATTCCGCCATCTGGGGTTCTGCCTCCGACGATGCGGTCAGGATGATCTATGACGACAAGGTCTGGGCCATGTTCGGCTCCATTAGCTCAGAATCTACCCACATCGCCCTGCGCCTGACGCTGAAAGCCGAGACTCCGCTGGTGAACAGCGCGTCCACCGATCCCACCATCCCCGAGACCATCATCCCGTGGTTCTTCACCGTCATCCAGGACGACCGCGTGCAGGGCTATACGCTGGCGCGGCACATCTACACCGAACTGGGATTCAAGCGAGTCGCGATTCTGCGCGTGAATGATCGTTACGGGCGCTTCGGAGTTCTGAAATTCCGTGACGCCTCGCGCCGCCTCGGCCATCCCGTTGTGATCGAGCAGAAATTTCTGCCCGGCGATACCGACGTGCGCCGCCAGCTCCAGGTGATCGAAGATTCGCGCGTCGACGCTATCGTGCTCTGGACCGACATCGGTCCGACGGCGATGATTTTGCGCCAGATGCAGGAACTTGGCATGAAGCAGCGCGTCTTCGGCAGTCACCGCACCATCGGCGATGAACTCATTAAGCAGGCTGGACCGGCAGCGGAAGGCTTCGAAGCAGTGTATCCCTACGATCCCACGCGCTCTGACCCGCGCTGGTTGGAATTCAACGCCCGCTACGAGGCGCGCTTCCACGAAAAGCCAGATCACTTCGCTTCTCTTGCCTACGATCAGATGCAGATTCTGTTGCACGCCATCAGCCGCGCGGGTTTAAACCGCGGACGCATTCGCGATGCGCTGACGGGCATCGAGAACTATAGAGGCGTAACCGGCGACATGGTTTTCGATCCCAACTGCAAGAACATCGCGCCTCTGTTTCTGGCGCACGTGCACAACGGGACGATCGAATACCGCCGCATCACCATGGAAAGACCCTACGCTCGAGTTGGCGAGAACGGAGTCCAGTACTCAGGACCGGAATTGCCCGACGAAGCCGCAGGCGATCTGAAGATTGGCGTCTTCGGTCCGCATGCCGACGAACTTGTGCGATCCCCTGAAACAGCCCGCATGCTGAACGCGTTGAACTCTACAGGGAAGCATCTCTCGTTAATTGCCATTCCGTCTGAGGCTTCTTGGGGCAAGGCTTCCGACGATCTGGTGAAAGCCGTTTACCAGGAACACGTGCTCGCCCTCATCGCCCTGGACCGGCCTTCCAGTCATCTCGCCGAACAGATTGCGGTGAAGTCGTTCGTACCCGTCGTGGCCATCGCCTCCGACCGCGCGCTCACCTCCACCAACATTCCCTGGATCTTTCGCCTGCCGGAGGGAACACCTCTGCAGCAGGCCTTGCGCTGCCTGTCAGCGGCGATCGAACAGGAGGGCCCGAACCGCGCCGGCATCCGAGAATTCCTGGCCTCCGGAAAACCTGTGGCTGGGCTGCGTTTTGAGTCGACCGGGGAACTGACCAAATAAGGCTCTAAGGAACCTTCCCCACCGCGTTCCCTGGCCGTTGCCATATCCGTCGAACCCGGCTTCCAGAGCGCCTTTCCGTCGATTCTGGCTCTGATCTGCACCCCCCACTAAGGGATGCAGTAGCGGGCGGAAATCATATAAAATGCTGGGGCCCGGTCTCGCAGGGCCCGCCATGGATACCACCGGATCGCCGAAAAAACTAGCCGGCCGCTACGAGGTCAGGCAGATCCTCGGACAAGGTGGGATGGGCCTGGTCTATCGCGCCTACGATACGGTCGTCCGCCGCGAAGTCGCCGTCAAGACGATCCTCGATATTCCCGATCCCGCGTCCCTGCTGTTGTTCTACAAGGAATGCGATGTCCTTGCCTCGATGAGCCATCCCAACATCATCGAGATTTTTGACATCGGGGAATTCGAAGAAGAAGGCAAGAAGAAGCCTTACTTCGTCATGCCGCTCCTGCCCGGCACGACTCTCGATCACTTCGTCCGCAAGTCCAGCCATCATCTCACCGTCGAACGCACGGTCGAAATTATTTCCCAAACCTGCCGCGGCTTGCAGGCGGCGCATGAGCGCGGACTGGTGCATCGCGACCTGAAGCCGAGCAACATCTTTGTCATGGAAGATGACTCGGTCAAGATTATCGACTTCGGCGTGGCGCACATGGCCGACACGCACACCACGCGCGCGCAAAAAGGAACGCTGCTCTACATGTCTCCCGAGCAGATCCAGTTGAAACCTCTTTCCGCCGCCTCCGACATCTTTTCTCTGAGCGTCGTTTGTTATGAGGCCTTGACCGGGAGACACCCGTTCCAGCGTGCGCGCGCGGACGAAGTGGTCGAAGCCATTCTGAACCAGATTCCGCCTCCCGCTTCGGAAGTGAATTCCGCGATTCCCCTGTCGATCAGCCGGGTCGTCCACAAAGGCATGGCCAAGCAGGCCTGGCATCGTTTCTCTAGTGCGCGCGAGCTGGGCGACACGCTGAGCAAGGCTTTGCGCAACGAACCCATCGAGTTCCTCGATGCGGAGCGCACTCGCCCGCGGTTGCAGCGTGCCACCAAGGCACTCGCCGAAGGCGATCTTCAATTTGCTGGCGAAATTCTTGGCGAGGTCGAAGCCGAAGGCCACATGGACACCGACATTCAGTCCCTTCGCCGCCAACTCGACAATGCCGTCCGGCGCAAGACGCTGGCGCAATTGCTGGACGCGGCCCGGGCTCGGTTCGAAGAGGAGGAAGATCCGCTCGCGCTCCAGAAGTTGCACGAGGCGTTGCAAATCGAACCCGACAACGCCACCGCGCTGGCATTGAAGAGCAAGATCGAGAATCGGCGCAGCGAGAAGCAGATTGAAAACTGGTATCGTCTGGCCAAGCAACACATCGACAATCACGCCTATCCGCACGCCCGCGAAGCGTTGCAGAATGTGCTGCAACTGCGGCCTAAAGAAGCTCGCGCCCTGCAGTTGCTCGCGGAAGTCGATCGCCAAGAGCAGGAGTACAAGAAACTTCGTCAGGACAAAGAACAAATCCACAAGGCTGCTATGGACGCCTGGCAGAAGGGCGACGTCAGCAGCGCTCTGGCCAAGCTGGGCGTGGTGCTCGAACTCGACCGCAAAGCTCCCGACTCCGTCAATCGCGAAAGTGGCGCCCGTTATCAGAGCTTCTACAACGAAGTGCGCTCTGAACATGACGCGATGAACACTGCCTACGCGGAAGCGCGCAAACAGCTCGCGGATCGTAATTTTGCCAAGGCCCTCGCGCCCTGCCAGACCTATCTGGCGAAGTATCCGACGAACGCAATTTTTCAGGCCCTCCGCTACGATATCGAGGAACAGCAGCGACAAGAGTTGTCTTCGCTGATCGCGCATGTGGATCGGCAAGTTGAGGTCGAGCCCGATCTGGACAAGCGCGTCAGCATTCTCCGCGAGGCCTTGGAGCAACACCCCGGCGAATCGCATTTCGAGCGCGCTCTGCGCCTAGTGCAGGACAAGCGCGATCTCGTGAATTCCATCGTCGCTCGCGCTCACCTGCACGAAGAGCAGGCCGCCTTTAGCGATGCGCTCAACGATTGGGAAATTCTGCGGACCATCTACAGCCAGTATCCCGGACTCAAGTTTGAAGTGGAACGTCTGCAGAAGCGCCGCGACCAGCAAGCCCGCATCGAAGCCCGCACGCAGCTGATCGAACAGATCGACTCGTGCCTGCACTCCAGCGACTACGGAAGGGTTTTCGAACTACTGCAGGGTGCGGCAAGGGAATTTCCTAACGACGAAGAACTGCAGGAACTGGAGAAACACGCGCAGCAAGGAGTTGAGCGCCAGGCCGAAGCGCAGCGGCTCATGGCGGAAGGCCAGGATTTGTGTGCACAACAGAAGCTCGCTGAGGGCATCCGGTTGCTCCGGCGAGGCTACGAACTCGACGAGAATAATCCCCTGGCCCGCGCAGTGCTGGCCAACACTCTGGTCGAAGAAGCACAGGCTCAGGTAGAAAGCGACTGGCGCGAAGCTGAGAAATTGGCGAAGGAAGCCTTTGAGCTGAATCCGGCTCACCCCATGGCCAAGACCTTGCGCACGCTGATTCTCGATCAGAAGCGCGAGACCTTCGTGGGGGACTGCGTTTCCCAAGCGCGCAAGTTGCAAACCTCGGGGGATCTCGCGTCTGCTCTCTCGCGGATTGAGGAAGCATTGTCGTCCTATCCGCGGGAGATGCGGCTGATCCAGATCCGGGACGCAGTGCTGCGCGATCTGCAGATCCAACGCCGGCAGACGCGGCGTCGCGATCTTGAGGAGTTGCACCGTCTGGAAAGCGAAGCCGATTCTGCGACTGATGCTGACACGAAGCAGTCGCTGGGCTCTAAAGCGCGAGCGTTGGCCGACAAATATCTCGAAGACGAAGAGGTCTTATCCAGCGCGAACATGCTGCTGCAAAAGTTGAACCTCCCGGGAGTCACCGGGAAGGGAACAGGTCAGGATTTGACTTCCAGCGCGACGCTGTCGTTCGCCGGCTCGGCTACGATCGAAGCTGCACCGCCGACGCCAGCCAAGCCACAGCCTTCGCCAATCCTTCGGGTGCCTTCCACGCTTCCGGCGGCCGCGGGCACTCCTGTGAAGACTGCCAAACCGGCGAATTCCACGCCGGTGACCAGGAAGATGCAGCCTCCAGCTGCCAGGCGCCCGAGTACCGGAACGCCGAATATAAAGATCTTGGCAGGTGCTGTCTTAGCGGTCGTCCTGTTGATTGCAGTCTCGCTGTTCCTTCGCCGACATAAGACGGTGGCGGAGCCTGCTCCTCCCCAGGCGGTTGCCGTCCAACCAGCTCCACTCGTCACAGCACCCCAGCCTGCACTGCCGGGCATGCGGTTGTCCTCCGATACAGCCACGGGCAAGGTTTCATTCGACGACCAGGCGCCCGTCGATCTGCAGGATGCTCAGTGGACGCTGGATAAAGTCCCTGCTGGCGATCACACCTTAAAGTTTGACAGCGCTGCCGGAGGCTTTACGGTGGCTCTTAGCTCCGCTGCAGGGGCTTTGCCTCTCATCAAGACGCCAATCACCGCGACCGGCATTCTTGCCGTGGTCGTGAGCAGCATGGGCGATCAGGTTCACGTGCATTCGAGCGATGCTACGGCCAAGCTAAGTCTCGATGGTCAACCGCCAATCGATGTTCCCGTCGACGGCGCCAACTTGTCCTCCGTCGGCGCGGGTGCGCATGAATTGACTTTGAACCGTGGCAGTGAACAGTACAAACTAGCGATCGAGGTCGCAGCAACTCCGGCGCTGACCGCATTCGTTGAATCCGGGCAGAATGTAGGCACGCTTGTCGTGGTGACCGGACAAGACAAGTCGCGCGTGTTCCTGAACGGAAAAGCGCTCGCGCAAGAGACACAAGGCGGCCAGTTGCGCATCGCGAATCTCGAGCCTAAGGAATACGTGGTGCGAGTCGCGAAGCCTGGCTATCAGGATGTTCCAGACCAAAAGATCCGCATCCGCAAGGGCGAACAGGGAAGGCTTGTTTTCGGTCTTCTTCCTGTGCCGCGTATGGCGTCGCTCAACATTCAGGGTGGCCCGCCTGGGGCCACCGTTCTCATCGATCAGACGAGTGCAGGAACCGTGCAACCCGACGGCATGCTGACCCTGTCGGCGATCACTCCCGGCGACCACGTGATTGAGTTGCGGAAGGATCGTTTCAAAGCGAAGCAGATCAAGAAGCACTTTGTCGTGGGAACGCCAGTCACTCTCGCTGCGTCCGACACGTCCCTGGAAGCTGCGCCCGGCGAATTGAAAGTCACTTTTTCTCCCGCCGATGCCCAAGTCACATTGACGAAATCCGGCGAATCGCCTGTCAAGGTAAGCAGCGGTGCTCCGTTCAATCTGCCCAGCGGGGCTTATACGCTTGCTGCTCACACGGCGGACAATTTCGTGCGTACTGCGACGTTGGAACTTACCGCGGGACAGTCGCGCAGCCTCGACCTTGCGTTGGCTCCCAGCGGAATGTCCAAGTGGGACGACCCGTCCGGCTGGAAACAGGAAAATGGCGTCTTCGTTCGCAAAGGGGGAGATTACATCCTTTACGGCGTCACCCCCACATCGGGAACTTTTATTTTTTCCGCCATGCTGACCAAGGGCCACCGCCTGCAGTGGGTGGTCAACTATACCGACCCGAACAACTATGATCTGTTTCAGATCGACGAAAACAATTTCTATCGCACGGACATCCGGAACGGCCAAAAGACGAGCGAGGCGAAGATCCCGCACAAGAGTGACAAGAAGAGTTTTCGCACCCTGCAGATTCATGTATCGCCCACCGAAGTCGTGCACCAGATCAAACAAGGAAATGCCTGGTTCGTTCTCGACCGGTGGACGCTGCCCGGAACGAATCTGTCTTCGGGCCGGTTCGGCTTCTACCTGCCGGGTGGAGATCAAATTTCGCTGGCGAGTTTCAGTCATTACCTCGACCTGAATGTCCACTAGGGAGCTTGTCCTTCCGCGCAGTTTCCAGGAGAGAACACACGAACAATGATTGACAGCAAGATCCGCCGAGTTCGAGTGATTGACTCCCACACCGGGGGCGAGCCAACGCGAGTGGTTGTGAGCGGGGGCCCTGATCTGGGGAATGGACCGCTCTCCCAGCGACTGCAACGCTTTCGCAGCGAACACGACAGTTTTCGGTCTGCAGTCGTGAACGAGCCACGGGGCTCCGACGTCATGGTGGGGGCATTGTTGTGCGAACCCGTAGACCGTGCCTGCGCCGCCGGTGTGATCTTCTTTAATAACGTGGGCTATCTCGGCATGTGCGGACACGGAACCATCGGTCTCGTGGCGACTCTGTCTTATAGGAAGCGGCTTGAGCCCGGCGAGCACCGCATCGAGACCCCGGTGGGAACCGTGACTGCCGTCCTGCACCCGAACGGCGAAGTCACGGTGAACAACGTTGCGAGCTATCGCCTGGCTGCGAATGTGGAGGTGGATGTGCCGCGCTACGGCAAGGTGCATGGGGATGTGGCTTGGGGAGGAAACTGGTTTTTCCTTGTGCGCGAGCATCGCATGGAGCTCTCGCTAAGAAATATCGAGCAACTGACAGACTTTACCTGGGCGATCCGCCAAGCCCTCGGTCAGCAGGGAATTACTGGAGCAGGGAATCAGGAGATCGACCACATTGAGCTGTTCGGGCCGTCGCAACTGCCCTCGGTCGATAGCAAGAACTTCGTTCTCTGTCCGGGGAAAGCCTACGATCGTTCTCCATGCGGCACCGGGACTAGCGCTAAGCTGGCCTGCCTCTACGCGGATGGAAAAATTTGCGAAGGCCAAGTGTGGAAACAAGAGAGCATCGTCGGAAGCGTGTTCGAAGGCAGGGTTTCGGTAAGGGAAGGAAAAGTCTATCCCAGTATTAAAGGCGGGGCCTTTGTGAATGCAGACGCTGAGCTGGTGCTCGATCCGCAGGATCCATTTTGCATGGGAATTTGGGCGTGACGACGATGATGAGGGGACCCGAACTCACACCGCACTTCGAACAACTCTTCGGCGATCTTCCCAGAATCTTTCGTGCTCCCGGACGCGTCAACCTGATCGGCGAGCACACCGACTACAACGACGGCTTCGTCATGCCCGCGGCCGTCGGGTTCTCGACATACGTGGCGATCGCCGTCCGGCCGGATCGTAAACTCGTGATTCACTCGGAAGAATTTCCCGGAGATTTCGAGTTCGATCTCGACCACCTGCCCGAGCATCGCACTGGCGCGTGGTGTGACTATGTGCTGGGCGTCGGCAGCGTGCTCCAGAAGAGCGGACACAAGCTTCGCGGAGCTAATGTGCTGGTTCACGGCGAAGTTCCGATGGGTGCGGGTCTCAGCTCATCCGCGGCCGTTGAAGTGGCTTCCGCCCTTGCCCTGATGAGCCTGAGCGAAATTCAACTGCCGCTGCCCGACCTTGCCAAGCTCTGCCAGTACGCTGAGAACAGTTTTGTCGGCGCGCGCGTCGGGATCATGGACCAGTTCGTTTCGTGCATGGGAAAAGCAGGGCACGCTTTTCTGCTCGACTGCCGCTCTCTGGAATTTCGGTTCGTCCCGATCCCCACAGGCATCTGCCTCGTGGTCTGCAACACCATGGTCAAGCACGATCTGGCTACCGGGGCTTACAACACTCGACGTGAAGAATGCGAAGAAGGAGTGCGGCTGTTCGCGAAGTGGAATCCGTCAATTCGAGCGTTGCGCGATGTATCGGTCGAAGCTCTCGATCAACACATCCATGAACTTCCCGCGACGATCGGGAAGCGCTGTTGCCACGTCGTCTGCGAAAATCAGCGTACGCTGGACGCTGCCCGTGCCCTCACAGCAGGTGACTTGCCAGAAGTGGGCAGACTGATGCGCGAGTCGCACGACAGCTTGCGAGACCTGTACGAGGTCAGTTGCCGAGAGCTCGACGTCATGGTCGATGCCGCCGAAGGCTTGCCGGGCTTTTGCGGTGGACGCATGACCGGCGGCGGCTTCGGCGGATGCACCGTCAATCTCGTGCGCGAAGAAAACGCCGATGAGTTTGCGAAGCGAATCGCCGAGCGATATCGCCAGCAGACGGGGATCAATTCCCAAGTCTACCTGTGCACCGCGGAAGACGGAGCCGGAGAACTTAGCTAGAGCCTGTCTGATTCCCGACGTTCGGCGTCCACCCTTGCAGCTTGACCAGCCAATTTGCCGGTTCAGGTAGAATCGCGAACTTGGGCAGATCTCCGCGCACCATCGCCACTTCATCGCAGCAATGGAACCGGGGACAAGCGTGACAGTCTTTGTAGATCTTGTCCGGAAGATCTTCTCGCTGAGCGACCGAGAATCCCTGCCCCGCAAAGAAATCGGGCTTACGCGTGAACAGGCAAATGCAATCCACGCGATGCCGCTTCGCCTCGGCCAGTAAGGCTTTCACCAGACGCCCACCGCCGCCCTTGCCTTGAGCCCAGGGCGCAACCGTAATGGACCGAATCTCGGCCAGGTGCGTGCCGTACAAGTGCAGCGCTCCACAGCCAATGATGCGCCCATCATCTTCCAGAACCACGAAGTCTCTGACGTTCTCGCAAATCTCCGGCAGCGTGCGCGGCAGCAGCGTGCCGTCGCCGGAATACGCCGAAATCAACTCATGAATCTGTTGTGCGTCAGGCAAAATCGCTTTACGCGTGCGCATGGGCCTCCTCGCGAAGACACTCAATCCTCTTCCTGGTAACGCTAATTGCGTGCCGCACTCGGCCCGGGGCAGTGCCTCCCGGAACATCGTGCACTGCAAGCACCGAAGCCAATTTCAACGACTCGTAGAAATCCTGATCGAAAGCCGGACTCAGCACTTGCAGTTCGTCGAGCGGCAAGTCCTGAAGTTCGCAACCGCGCTCGATACAGAGTTGCACCGCCTTGCCAATCCGCTCATGCGCCATCCTCGAAGGGACACCGCGCTTCACCAGATACGTAGCGCCCGCCCACGCATTCATGAACCCCGACTGCGCGGACTGTTGCATGTGCTCTTTGTGGAATTCCACAGCTCTCATCCATCCCGTCACCAGTGGCAACATTTGCAGCAGGGTGTCCGAAGCGTCGAACAGAGGCTCCTGTGTTTCTTGCAGATCCTTGTTGTAAGCCAAAGGCAAACCCTTCACTGCAACCATAAGACCGGTGGCATTCCCCAGCACTCGCGCGCTCTTGCCCCGCACCAATTCGAGCAGGTCCGGATTCTTCTTTTGCGGCATCGCGCTGCTGCCCGTGGAGTAGGCCTCGGGGAGAAGCAGAAACCCATATTCCTGCGCTGAAAACAAAATCATCTCTTCCGCCCAGCGGCTCAGATGCATGGCGAGCAGCGACAGCACGTTGACAAACTCGAGCGCAAAATCCCGGTCGCTGGTGGCGTCGATACTGTTCGCGGTCGCACCGTCGAACCCGAGACTGTCGGCCATGAGAGCCCGATCCAGCGACAGGGTTGCACCGGCCACCGCACCCGATCCCAACGGACAACGATTCAGCCGCTTTCGACAGTCTGCGAGCCGCTCAGTATCCCGCAGGAACATTTCGACGTAAGCCAGCAGCCAGTGTCCGATCAGAACCGGTTCAGCCTTCTGCAGATGCGTGTATGCCGGCACGGCAGCATCGGCTGCCTGCTCCGCTCGATCCGTCAGCACACTGCACAGTTCGGCCAGTTCGTGCCGCAATTGATCGATCGTCGCGCGCACGTAGAGCCGCAGGTCCGTCGCAATCTGTTCATTGCGGCTGCGGCCGCTGTGCAGTTTGTATCCAGTTTCCCCGACAAGCGTGACCAGTTGCTTTTCGACGAAATGATGAACGTCTTCCGCTTCATCGTCTTCGAGGAACGCGGGCGACTCCGCTGCCTTCTCGCCGATCTGCTTCAGCCCCTGCAGAATGCCGATCAATTCGTCGGACGACAGGATGCCGGTGGCCTTCAGCGCCCGCGCGTGCGCGTTGCTGGCCATGAGTTCGTATTTCAGCAACCGCCGGTCGAAGCTGAACGAGCGCTGCCAACGCTCAAAATCAGGATCCAGCGGCTGCCGGAACCTACCGGACCACATCTTCATCGCGCGACCTCCACACGAGCCCGCGCCCTGGACCGCGACGGCAGTCCAAGAATGCGAATAAATCCGGCTGCATCTTTCTGGTCGTAACTGTCGCCCATGGTGAACGAGGAAAGATCCGTGCGGTAGAGGGAGTGTTCCGACTCGCGGCTGACCAGGGCAACATTTCCCTTGTAGAGCGACAGGGTGATGCTTCCCGTCATTTCTTTCTGCGTGCTTTCGACGAAGGCATCGAGCGCCTCGTGCAGCGGCGTGAACCACAGACCGAAATAGACCATCTCCGCATACTTCAGCCCAATGTGTTGCTTGAAGTGCGCGACCTCGCGCTCCAGGCACAACGCTTCCAGTTCACGGTGAGCCGCGATCAGCAGCGTGCCGCCCGGCGTCTCATAGCATCCCCGCGACTTCATCCCGACAAACCGGTTCTCGACCAGGTCGATACGCCCGACGGCATTGCGCGCGCCAATCTCGTTCAGCAATTCCACCAGCGACACGGGATCCATTTCCATTCCGTTCACTGAAACCGGAATTCCCTTCGCGAAGCCGATGCGCACTTGTTCTTCCTTGTCAGGCGCCTCCTGCGGCGAGCGCGTGATTTGCCACGTGGTCGGCAAAGGCGCGTTCCCGGCATCTTCTAATTCGCCGCCTTCGTGGCTGATGTGCCAAAGATTGCGGTCGCGGCTGTGAATCTTCTCGCGACTGGCCGCCACCGGAATCCCATGTTGCTCGGCGTAATCCAGACAATCTTCGCGCGACTTCAAAGACCACTCCCGCCACGGCGCGATGATCTTCAGTTCCGGAGCGAGTGCCTGATACGTCAGTTCGAATCGCACTTGGTCGTTGCCCTTGCCCGTGCATCCGTGAGAAACCGCCGTCGCTCCTTCGCGCAGAGCCACTTCGACCTGATGCTTCGCAATCACCGGACGTGCGAGCGAAGTCCCGAGCAGATACTTATGCTCGTACACGGCCCCGGCTTTCAGGGCAGGGAACACGTAGCCCGTCAGGAATTCTTCGCGGAGATCCTCCACGATCACCTTGCTGGCGCCAGTCCTATAGGCCTTCTCCACCACCGCTTCAATGTCATCGCCCTGGCCGACATCGCCCACCATGGCGATGACGTCGTAGGAATAGTTTTCTTTCAACCATGGAATAATGATCGACGTGTCTAACCCACCGGAATAAGCGAGAACAACTTTCTCAGGCATGAGCGCTCCTTACGGGCAGACGCACCGCGCCGCCCAGCAATAAATAAAGAATAGATTTTTGAACGTGCAGCCGGTTTTCCGCCTGCTCGAAGATGACAGAGTTCTCCGAGTCCATCACCTCATCGGTGACTTCCTCGCCGCGATGTGCCGGAAGACAGTGCATGAACGCCGCATGGGGCGCGGCTTCCGCCATCAACAGCCGGTCTACTTGATACGGCCGGAATATCTCCGCGCGTTGGGCCGCTTCGTGTTCCTGGCCCATGCTTGCCCACGCGTCGGTGTACACAGCATCCGCTCCGGCGACCGCCGCGTGCGGATCGGTCAGCAAATCGATTTGTGCTCCCGTCTGTTTTGCGATCTTCCGCGCATCGGCAACAATCTGCGCATTCGGCGCGTATCCCTTCGGCGTCGCGATGCGGATCGAAGACCCGAGGCAAGCGCAGGTCAGCAGCAGAGAATGCGCCACGTTGTTGCCATCCCCCACATAGGACAGAGTTATGTTCTGGAGATCGCCGAACCGCTCCTGCAGCGTGAAATAGTCAGCTAGCGCCTGGCACGGATGCTCCACATCGCTCAGCGCATTGATGACCGGCACTGACGTAAAACGAGCCATGCCTGCGATCGTTTCCTGCGCAAAGGTGCGCAGCACGATCACGTCCACCCAGCGTTCGAGGTTATGCGCAATGTCGCTCAGCGTCTCGCGCGCATCGAGCCGGCTTTGCGATTGGTCCACGAACATGGCCGTTCCGCCAAGGCTCGTCATCCCTGCCTCGAACGTGAGTCGGGTTCTGAGCGAAGGCTTCTCGAAGAACATCACCATCTGTTTCCCCGCCATCGACCGTTGAAAAACGGATGGGCGGGACTTCATGAGTTCGGCCAGATGCAGCACGGCCTGTACTCCTTGCGGACCGAGGTCGCGCGTCGAAACCAAATCCGGGCACCAAAACGTCCCTGGAAATGTTTCCGGCACCGCCGGCGCCGGTACTCTGCTTGGCAATGGACTGTTCAACTTTGACTCCTCATTCGTAACTTCATGCCTGAGCTCATGCGCAGGTCACTTCTGTCCCACAGTTCAGCTTCGTGTGGTAGAACAGCGGCAGAGCATCCGCCTCGGCTGCGGGCAGTATCCGCACTCGGTCCACGCCCTGTTTCAGCGCATGGCGGCAGGCTGCCAGCTTTGGCAACATGCCTCCACTGACGATCGATCCGTCCACCATGTCCTGCGCCTGCTTGGTGCTCAGCCACGGAATCACGGTGCCTTCCGCATCTTTTACCCCGGGTACGTCAGTGAGAAAGATGAGGGCGTTCGCGTGGCAGGCCGCCGCACAAGCCGCAGCCATCTCGTCGGCATTCACGTTGTAATACTCGCCGTCCGCTCCCAGGGCGAGCGAAGCGAGAACCGGAATTCCTCCCTGCTGCCACAACGCTTCAATCCAGCAGGGCTCTGCAAAACAAATCTCGCCGACGAATCCCACATCATTGCCGCGAATCTGTTTGCGCCGCGCCCGGAACGTCATGCCATCGCCGCCGCAGAATCCAACCGCCGGCATGCCCGCGCACTGAATGGCGGCCACGAGTTTCTTGTTGACCATTCCACCCAGCACCATGAGCGCGACGTCCCGCGTTTCGGCATCGGTCACGCGCAGCCCGCCGATGAACTCGCTTCGCTTCCCAAGTTGCTTCAGAACGCGCGTCAGCGCGCTGCCGCCGCCGTGGACCACGACCACGCGATGTCCATCCTGCGCCAGTTCTGCAACTGCCCGAGCGCATTTGCGCAGAGTGGGAGCATCCTCGAGCGCGGCTCCTCCGATTTTGACTACGATAATCACTGCAGTCCCTCTTCCTCCGGCCAACCATACATCAGATTCATGTTCTGCACCGCCTGCCCGGCCGCGCCCTTCAGCAGGTTATCGATGCACGAAATCAGCACCAGTCGCCGCCCATCCTCCGCCAAACAAAATCCGAGATCGCAGTAGTTTGTGTGCAGCGAAAACTGCACCTGCGGCAGCTTCGGCGTCTGAAACACTCGCACCCAACGCTTGCCCAAATAGAAATTCCGGAAGCACGATTCCACTTCCAGCGGCGTCATCTCGCGGTTCAGGTGTAAATAGATCGTCGACAAAATTCCGCGCGGAATCGGAAGCAAGTGCGGCGTGAAGATCAACTCCGCCGCTCCTAATCCGAGTTGTTCGACGATCTCGCCCACATGCCGGTGATTGAATACCGAATACGCAGACAGATTGTCGGCCACCGACACAAAGTGCGTCTTGGCGGTAGGTTCTTTGCCCGCTCCCGACACGCCGGACTTCGAATCGGAAACGATCCCGTGGTCCCGATCAACGACTCCGGCCTTGAGCAGCGGTGCCAGAGCCAGAATCACCGAGGTGGCGTAGCACCCGGGATTGGCCACCAGTGCGGCGTTGGCCACGCGATCACCATTCAGTTCAGGCAATCCGTAGACGGCTTTCTCTGTGAGTTCCGCCGCGGTGACCGTATCCGAGTCCTGGAAGTTGTAGATCGCCCGGTGTTGTTCCTGCTTCAACCGCCAGGCTCCGCTCAGATCGATGACGCGCAGGCCCTGCGCCAGCGCCTCGGGCACGAGGGAACGCGATGCCTCATGCGGCGTGGCCAGGAACAGCAACTCCACTCCCTGCTGCTTCATCGCGGGCCACGAGAGCGCGTGCAGAGGGTAGCCGCCATTCCCGGAAAGAGCCGGAAACACATCCGCCAAGTCCAAAGCGCTGCCATTGTCGGTCGAGCGCCGAAGCAGAACCGGCTTCGCCAGCCGGGGATGACGCAGAAGAATCCGCGTCAGCTCCAGGCCGGAATATCCGGTCGCGCCCAACACAGCGGTTTTGAGTTTTGCAGCCATCTAGCCCAGCATTTCCTCGATCCGGCTTGCCAGCTTCCGGGCGTCATCCTTGTCGGGACACACAATCAGGATGGTGTCGTCGCCCGCAATCGTGCCGACCACCTCGGACCAGTCGGCCTCGTCGAGAGCCGCCGCCACAGGCTGCGCGCTGCCCACGATGGTCTTGATCACCAGTTGGTTCTGCGCCGACCGAATGTCGAGCACAAACTCGCGCACCAGGCGCGACACTGGAGGCAGCGCCACTCCCGCCCCACTCTCGCCCTGCGGCAGGGAATATCCGTGGGAAGTCTTGCTCAGGTTCAAATCGCGGATATCCCGGGACAGCGTAGCCTGCCCGACCTTAAAGCCCCGCTTGCGCAGCAGGCGCTGAAGATCCTCCTGGCTGGCGATGGACCCGTGCTTGAGCACATCCAGGACCGCCCGTTGCCGCAGTGTTTTATTCACAATGAATAAATATGCATGCTAGTGCATAAATATTTCTATATCTTACGGGCCCCTCCCCAAATGTCAAGAGAAAAGGTCCGCACAGGTTACTTTCCGAAGCTCGAGGCAAAGGCTAAAAACTCAGGGCTCGCCGCCGAAAGACGCACGCCCGGCGCCGCCGCTTGGTAGACTACTTCGCGGTCACGAAGCACGGCCCCGTCGAGCACCGGAGATGCGAATGAACCCGAAGCCCTCACTGATAGCGGAGTTGATCGCGGAGTTTCTCGGCACTTTTGTTCTCATCCTGTTTGGCACAGGAGTGGTTGCCATGGTCGTGCTGTTCCCAGCAAAAGATCCAGGAGAAACCGTTCACGGAGGTTTTACCAACATCACTTTAGGTTGGGGACTCGCAGTGACCATGGGCATCTACATCGCCGGCAAAGTGTCGGGGGCGCATCTCAACCCCGCTGTGACTCTGGCCCTGGCGGTCTTTCGGGGCTTCGCCTGGCGCAAGGTCTTGCCCTATTCCATCGCTCAGACCGCCGGGGCGTTCGTCGCGGCAGCCCTGGTATATTGGAACTACCTGCCCGCCTTCCGGCAGACCGATCCCCAGCTGGACCACACTGCCGGAGTCTTCACGACGTTTCCCGCTTTTCCCGCTATCCTGCAAGCGGGGTTCCTGGACCAACTCATCGGGACCGGCTTGCTGGTCCTTCTCATCTTCGCCATCATCGACGAATTCAATTCGCCGCCGGGAGCGAACCTCGCGCCCGCAATGATCGGCTTGGTCGTGGTTGCCATTGGCATGAGTTTCGGCGGCATGCACGGCTATGCCATCAACCCCGCGCGCGACTTCGGCCCCAGGCTCTTCACGGTGGTCGCCGGATTTCACAACAACGGCCTGACCGACGGAACCCGCGTCTGGTGGATTCCCGTCGTCGCTCCGCTGCTCGGCGGCTTGGTGGGAGCGGCCCTCTACGACTTTGGGATCCGGCGCTTCCTGCGCCCCTCCTAGCCAACTCTTAACGCGCCGCCCGATGTTCGAGGAGGAACTGTGAAATATGTCTTAGCGTTGGACCAGGGCACCACCAGCTCGCGAGCCCTCTTGTTTGACGATGACGGCGTCGTTCGCGCCATCGCTCAGCGGGAATTCGACCAAATCTTTCCTCAGCCCGGATGGGTCGAGCACAATCCCGAACAGATCGCCTCCTCCCAGATTGCGGTGGCGTTGGAATCGCTCGCTCAAATCAAGGCGCAGCCCGGCGACGTGGCTGCGATCGGCATCGCTAACCAGCGCGAGACCACGATCGTATGGAATCGCGAGACAGGAGAGCCTGTCTACAACGCCATCGTCTGGCAAGACCGCCGCACGGCCGATTTCTGCGAACGCCTCCGCAGCGAAGGCCACGGCCCTCTCATCCAGCAGCGCACCGGATTGCTCATTGATTCCTATTTCTCGGCCAGCAAGATTTCCTGGATCTTGGACCACGTTCCCGGCGCGCGCAGCCACGCCGAAGCAGGCCAGCTTGCCTTCGGCACCGTCGATACCTGGCTGCTCTGGAAACTGACCGCCGGCCGCGTTCACGCGACCGACGCCAGCAACGCCTCGCGCACCATGCTCTTCAACATCCACACGGGCGCTTGGGATCACGAGCTCCTTGATCTGTTTCGGGTTCCACTTTCCATGATGCCAGCCGCACGTTCGTCCAGCGAAGTGTACAGCGAAGTGAGCGCCGTAAACGGATTGCAGAAGATTCCGCTCGGCGGCATCGCCGGCGATCAGCAAGCGGCCCTCTTTGGTCAGCGATGTATTCGTCCTGGCTTGACCAAAAACACATACGGCACGGGCTGCTTCATGCTGCAGAACACGGGCCACCGTGCGGTGCCTTCCTCCAATCGGCTGGTGACGACCGTTGCCTGGAAGATTGGCGATGGTACCGACTATGCCCTCGAGGGCAGCGTCTTTGTTGGCGGCGCAGTTGTTCAATGGCTCCGCGACGGCCTCGGCCTGATTCGCAAATCAGAAGAAGTCGAAGCTCTCGCCAACTCTGTGCCCGACAATGGCGGCGTCTACTTCGTTCCCGCGTTCGTTGGATTGGGCGCCCCGCACTGGGATTCCTACGCGCGCGGCTCCATGTTCGGACTCACCCGCGGTACCACCGCAGGTCACCTCGCCCGCGCGGCGCTCGAGAGCATCGCCTACCAGGTCGCCGACTTGCTCGATGCTATGCGCCTCGATTCCGGCGACTCCGTGCAGGAATTGCGCGTCGATGGCGGCGCCGCGGCCAACGACAGCCTCATGCAGTTTCAGGCGGACATTCTCGGAGTGCCCGTCATCCGCCCGGCGGTAACGGAAACGACCGCGCTAGGAGCTGCCTACCTCGCTGGCTTGGCCGTTGGCTTTTGGAAGAAGGATCTCGATGCTTCCGCCGCGACGAAGGATCGCCGCTTCAACCCGCAAATGCCAGCATCGCAGGCGCGCCTGTTACGGAACCGCTGGAACGAAGCCGTAGCCAGATCGAAGAATTGGGAACTCGGCTCAGCCGAGACTCGAACGTAGCGCCGGCATCCCGCCGGCTGTCCAGCGGGCGTCCCCGCCCGCTCCCCTAACGCCAAGACAAAGCCTCAGGGTTCATACCAGAAGACCGCGCCCTTAGTAATTGGAGACAACGTAAATGTAACGCTGTCCCCGTGACGAACCCCGTTGACCGCTTGCGCCTCGCCGAGAAAAGGAAGGACGAAGCCCTTACCGCCTTTTGCTGTCAAGCTGACTTCAACGCCCGTTTGCGGCGTCTGCACCGGATTCGACCCTCCGTGCAGCCCGGTAAAGTTCGCAAAGAAAACGTTGATGTGCCCATCGGAGGTACGAGCGATCGATGTCGCCACCTGCGCCCCCGCTTTGATCTGCACCGCATTTCCACCGTGCAGGCTGTCGAGAAAAGCCTTCTGCGAATCCGGTGACCCATGCTCAAAATCTTTTTCCAGTTCCGCGTTGTAGGCCCGCCCCGGGCACGATGCAAACCGCACCACATTCTGCGAACTGCCCGCACCCGTAGTGTCCGTCCCGGTTATCACCAGACGATTCCCCTGCGCCGCAAAATCCTGCAGCCAACTTTTCTCGCTGTCTCCCAGCACCCGCACATCTGGCAGCACCAGCGTCTTCCCGTGAAAATCCGCCAGCGTTCGCGGAGTCACAATCTGAAACTCAAAATGCTTCTGCATCAACAGAATCAAAATCCCGCGATACGACGCGATGAAATCCTCCGCATAAAAATTCCGCGTCTCCGGCGAAAAATAAACGCCAATCGGATCCACCGCAGAGCGCGGCAAATAGAACGTCTTCTCATGCGCCTGAATCCACGAAAAGATCTTCGTCCGTGTCGGCAGATCGTTCGACCCCGCCATCGAGTGTCCCGGCGCATCCCAGAAGTTTGCGCCCGCCATGACCTGCGACATTGCCAGGTTCATCATGGCCTCGCGCTTATCCACGTTCTTATCGCCGTCCCATGAGTAGTTCAGGATCCAAGTAGCCTTCCCCTGCGCGAACGCACGGAACGAGTGCATCCCCACCTGATAGCGAAACCAGTCCAGCGGCTTCCGTGACGAAGCCATGTGGTCGCCTTCGCCAAATTCATATTCGTGAGCAATCGCGTCGACGACCGCATAGAGGCTGTAAACATCAGCCCCCACTCGTACGGATTCTCCTTCAATCCCGGGGTAAATTTCAGGAATCGTCTTGATCTTGGGATTAACGGCCTTTGCGGTGTGGTCAATCTCGCTCAGAAAATCGGTGAAGGTTTGAATCCTGAACGTAACCCACTTGCGGAACGCCGGATCGGAAAAATCCCCCAGCTTCAGATCGTGCTTCGCATCCAGTCCCGTCTGCTGCTTGAACGCCCCGACCGTGTAGGCATCGAAACTCGCCCACGTATTCTCCCAGCCGTCGAAGTGGGTCATCCAGTAGGGAATATCAATGTAGATGCCGTCAATTCCCGTCGCCGCAATCTGCCGCACGCGCTCCATATAGGTCTTGCGCCACTCGGGAGCGTAGGGACTGACCCAAACGTCTTCATCTCCAGGCCGGATCCAGAACGCGCTGCCCCCTCCGAAGATTGCCGGCTCTCCAGTGATCTTGCGCTGCAGCCAGTCGGGATGGTCCTTGGCCAGCGTGTGCGCCACCTGATCCCCATGCGCAGTGATGCACTCCGTGCCGGCGATGTAGACGAACGCGTAGTTGCCGGCCTTGTGCGCCGCTTCGGCCACCTCGCGGATCGCCTTCAGTTTGTCCTCGGGATTGAGAAAACTCTCGTAGCGTCCGGGAATGTCGTTGTCCACTTCGATCCCGAACACTCCGCTGGCCTGCGCCTTGCGCACGATCTCCAGCGCTTCCCCGCCCCTCAGACCATATGCGCCGATGCGGACGTAGTTCGTCCAGTTCTGTTTTTCGAAATCAGGCGCCGCTACCAGCCCCAGCGCGAACAAAAATAACGAGAGAAATGCGAATAGAGCTTTTCGTGTCATACCCGCCCCTGAATCCGTATTCACCAACGCGATTTACTCTGGCCGCGATCAAGTCACACTTACTCCTGCTCGCTCGGCGGCAAGGTCCGTACCGTCTATGGTGTGAGCAGGCTCTTTAGAACTCGAATCTCAATCCAAACTGAAAGGATCGCGGATTTTCGAGTACAGTCCCGTTGACGCTGTCACTGGTAATTGTCCCAAAAAGCGGATCTCCCACGGACGTGTTCGGCGGTGCGAAACGCGGGTGATTGGCGAAGTTGAAAGTCTCCGCCCGCACTTCGATACGCATGCCTTCTTTGGGCACAAACGACTTGTAAATATTCAGATCCAGGTTGTGGATGCCGTCGGTGCGCAGCCCGGAAAAGTACCGTGGAGCATTCCCAGGAACCTGGTCGCCGGGGTCCGCAAAGCAGTTGGCGTTGAGATAGGCGGCAGGACTCGCATTCTGCCAGCTCAAGGCGGCGGAGTGCACGCTGGTCCCGGTCTTAAGTTGCGAGCACACAACTTGGGGGCGCTGGGTGCCGTTCGCCACCCGGGCGTTGGACATGCCGAGGGCCAGCGGTTGTCCCGATTGCTCGGTGATGATCGTCGCCAGCGACCAGCCTCCCACAACGGCGTCGACCGCACGGTTCATATTGCCGCCAATCCATTTCTCGCGCCCAATGGGCAGATCAACGACCACGGCGAGCGCTAGCCGCTGTGGCGTGTCATTGCCCCCGATGCTGTGTTCCGCGGACAGGCGATCCAGTTGTTGCGGAATGCCGGCCCCGAGCGCACCTACCCAGTTGTTCCTGCCCGCCGACGAATCGTCTGTCGCCTTCGATATCGTGTAGCTACCCTCAAAACTGATGTGATGCGTAGTGCGCTTCTGGAATCGAACCTGCAGAGCGTTGTACCACGAACTCGCTTCCTCCATCATCAGCCCTTCGAAGTCGCCGTTAAACTGTGGGTACTGGTTCAGCAGAGTCCCCAAGGGCAGCGTCGTATTGCCGTAGTTCGAATTAGGTTCATTGAAGCAGGGCTGGGAGGCGCTCGATGTGCAAGGGGTATTGAACATCGAATAGAACGGGTTGCCCACTTGCGTCTGAAGAAAGTTGCTTACGCAGCTATCCTGGCTGCACGTCGTATCCGTCGGCGTCACCGCCGCGGTGATCTGCGCCAGCAAAGAGGAAGTTATGAACGCGCGGTTGTTTGTGCCAGCCCACGGCAGATGCGTACTTCGGTTGGCGGAGTAGTCCACGCCGAGCACGATCTGGCTGGGGAGCATCCGCTGGATTCCCAGATTCCACATGTAAATGTCGGCGTCTCGCGCCGCCGTCGTGCCTAGATCGTTCGGGTTCTGATAACCCCAGTTCGCAAACTGGCCGTACTGCGTACCCTGCGGACCGGTAAAGCCCGCCGGAAACGGATTCTCGAGAGTGGCGGATTGGGTGGCGAAATTGTCGTTCGTGAAAAATATATTCGCGGTCTTGCGGAACGCCGAGCCGGGATACTGGAAGTTTGTGGCCGGGCTCATTCCGAAATAGATGCCCGCCCCGCCACGCACCACTGTCTGCGAACCGAGCTGGTACGAGAAACCCAGCCTCGGCCCAAGGTCTTTCCAGTAGGTCGGAACCGTCCTCATGCTCGACGTCGGGAATTGCGTCGTGCCGAGCAACTGCATCGACGACGGGGAATTCAATCCGAACGACTGCATAGTCGCCTGGGTGCTGAACGTACCCGGCGGCGCCGTCGCCGGGACAGAATTCAGTGGAATATTCACGCCACTGTCTGCGGAAAAATTGCTGAACTCGATCTGGTTGCCGCGCGACGTGTAAGGCGAACTCCACTGGTAACGCAAGCCCAGATTGATCGTGAGTTTCGAGGTCACCTTCCAGTCGTCCTGGACATAAAATCCCGTCTCCAGCGACTTGTTCGCGACCGACGGAGTCACCACCAGTTGGCTGGAGGCGTTGATATTGTCGCCGTAGCCAAAAGCCAGGCTGGCGAAGGGATTACCGGTCGAGTTCCCGGAAGCATCTGTATCGCTGTTCGGATTCGGCGATGTTGTGTCATCCGTAAAGGTCATGAAGCCGGTGGGGTAATTCGGCTGCCAGAAATTGTTGTAGAAAATTCTCTGCTCGCCGCCGACTTTAATCAGATGCGCCCCTTTGGAAATCACCAACTGCGTGGAGTAACTGACCAGGGTGTGGGCAAAGGTAGTGTTGATGCAGCACTGATCGTAGAGATTTGTCCAAGGCGAACTTCCCTGCATCAGAAACGTCGGCATCTTGTCGATCCCATTGGCCGTTTGGAACACAGAAGGCAATCCCTGAACCCCAGCCGGCAGCGAGGCGTTGAAACTGGAGATCGTCGGGATACTCGGGAGCGATAGTTCGTGCACCCGGTCGACTCCAACATGACTGGTCCAGATCATCCGCGGGTTGATGGTCCAGGTATATTCCAGCGAAGCGTTTTGCGCCACCGTCACACCGCTCGCGATTCCGTCATTATCGAAGCCGTCGCCCAGGGTCAGCGGAGTTGTGCCGTTGCTCCAGCCTCGGCTGTAGCGGCCGCTGATGCGGTTCCTGTCGTTGATCTGGTCGTCTATCTTGATGTCGAACTGGTAATCCGGAGCCGACCCTAGCGTTGTGTAGTTGTAGTTATTGAACTCGTTCCCGTTGCTGGGCTTCGGATAGAGATTGAGGACGGCCAATCCGATGGGATCCAGTTCACTGGGCGGGATTACGTTCGCTTGGCCGTTGTACTGCACCTGCGGCCTGGTTACGCACGGATTCCCACACCCTTGCGCGGTCGGGTCGTAAATAGGATTCGCTGCCCCCGAAAAGTCGCCTTGCCGCTCCGCCAGGGTCGGTACCGTCACAACTCCGCTGGACGCGCTGGAACTTGCAACCTTCTCGAAATCGACAAAAAAGAACGTGCGGTTCTTCCTGATCGGGCCGCCCAGCGAAAATCCACCCTGGTCGCGCTTGCTGTCCGGCTTTGGGCCGACGTTGGCGGGATTAAAGAAATCGCGCGCGTCCAACTGCGAGCGCTGCAGGAAATACCATCCACTGCCGTGAAAGGCATCCGTTCCGCTCTTCATCACCATGTTTACTACCGTGCCGCCGTTGTTGCCGAACTCGGCCGAGAAGCTGTTGTTCTGCACCTTCATTTCCTGCATGCCCTCGACCAGGGGCTCATAGTAGACGTTAGTATTCCCTCCCTCCCCTTGTTCCGGTGCACTGATCAGGGCGCCGTCCAGCCGTATCTCGGCGGTCGCGTTGCGCTGCCCGTTGGAGGTGAAGTTTGTTCCCGATGGATAGTTATCACTGGTGCCTGACCCTGCAACCTCGGTCACGCCCGCCGCCAGGAACGTCAGGCCAAAGAAGTTGCGGTTGGCTAGAGGGAGTTCGTGCACATACTCGCTGCTGATGTCGGTGCCCAGAGTCGCACTCTCGGTGTCCATCAACGGCGCCGTCTGCGTGACTTCGATACTCTCGCTCACGCTCAGCGGATGCAGCACGAAATCCACGCTGGTCTGCTGATCGACCTGCAGAACTACATTCTTCTTTTCTGAGATGCGAAAGCCGGAAGCTTGCGCCTTCACCGTGTAAACGGCGGGGCGCAAACCGGTAAAGAAAAATTGTCCGTGCTCGTCGCTGTGCGCAGTCTCCGCAATACCAGTGGCATCGTTGGTGATGGTAATGGCCGCATTCACCACCATGGCGCCGGTCGCGTCCGCTACCACGCCGCGAACCTGCGCTTGATACGATCCCTGCCCCAGCGCCGCTGATGCCAGCAACACCGTAACTCCTAATAAGGAGATGAGCCCAGCGACGGAACCACACCCGCGACGGCAGACACGCATAGCAGCCTCCCAGCAAGCAGCTTTCATATTATTACGAGTTAAGACTATTACTTTCGTTTATGATGATTGTCAAGTCAAATCGCGGCCCGGTCAAAGTGGTTGGTATTCAAGGATTTCGGAGCTTTTTCTGCCCGATTGCGCTTCGCTGTTTGTGCGATTCTGGCTAGGTTGCGACTGCTTTCTTCTTGTTTCACGCGAGCACGTCCCGTAGTCTGTTGGGCTGTCAATCCCCAGTATCCAAGGAATTCTCGCGAAATGTCACGCCCTCATTATTGTTTCCTGTTACTTACGATTGTGTCTTTGGTGGCGCCGATTCAAGCCTCTCCTGCCACTCCTGACGCGGACAGTGTTTCCCTGTCGAACGCCGCCATCTCGGCGACGTGGTCGATCCGTGGCGGGTCGCTGCGCTGGCAGAGCCTGACCAACCATTTCACCAAGGCCAGTTTGGCCCTCGACGGCAGTGTGTTTGAGTTGGTGCCCAAGGAGGGCCCGGTCCTGCGCTCCTCCGATTTCAAGATTGGGGCGGCGCCTGTGCTGCGCGACATTCCTCCGTCGCCGAACTCATCGAAGGCTGCCGACCGCTTGCCCGGGCGCGAATTGCGCATCGTGCTCGAGGATCCCTCCGCAAAAGTCCAGGTCCTCTGGAAGGCTATCCTCCGCGAAGGCGCCAACTACGTTCGCCAGGAGGTGTCGATCCGCGCGCTGCACGAGCCTCTCGCGCTCGCGCAGATCGGCCTCATCGACGCGGTCGTTCCCGGAGCGTCGGTCTCTGGCCGGGTGAAAGGATCGCCGGTCACGGCCGGAACCTGGTTCCTGGGCTTCGAACATCCGCTTTCTGAATGCCGAGTGCGCGGCGACCGCGCAACCTGCTGGCTCTCGCGTGAACTCCCATTGCAAGCCGGCCTGGCTGTGACTTATTCGTCTGTCGTCGGCGTGACGCATCCGACGCAGTTGCGCCGCGACTTCCTGAACTATGTGGAACTCGAACGCGCGCATCCCTATCGCACGTTTCTGCATTACAACTCCTGGTACGACCTTGGTTATTTCGATCGCTATAACGAACAGGACGCTGTTGCGGTGGTTCAGAGTTTCGGCGAGGAACTGACCAAGAAGCGCGGCGTGAAGCTCGACAGCTTTATGTTCGACGATGGCTGGGACGACCCCACAACTCTGTGGAAGTTCAACCCGGGCTTTCCTGACGGACTGACGAAGGTAACGCAGACTGCAGCCACTTTCGGCGCCGCGCCCGGCATCTGGCTTTCCCCATGGGGCGGATACGACAAGCCGAAGGAGCAGCGCCTCGCCTCCGCGCGCGAGCAGGGATACGAGACTAACGAAGGCGGTCTCGCTCTGTCGGGCCCGAAGTACTACAAGTATTTCCGCGATACGTGCCTCGACCTGATTGCCAAGTACAACGTAAACCAGTTCAAGTTCGACGGCACAGGCAACGCGAACGAAGTCATCAAGGGGAGCGAGTTCGACAGCGACTTTGACGCGGCCATCCACTTGATTGGTGACCTGCGCGCGAAAAAACCGGACCTCTACGTCAACCTCACCACCGGCACGTATCCTTCGCCGTTCTGGCTGCTCTATGCCGATTCGATTTGGCGCGGCGGTGACGACCACAGCTTCGCCGGTGTCGGCACCAACCGACAGCGTTGGATCACCTATCGCGACTCGCAGCTCTACCGCTGGGTCGTCGAGGACGGTCCGCTATTCCCCGTAAACTCGCTCATGCTGCACGGACTCATCTTCGCGCGCTACGCACAGCGGCTGGGGGACGATCCAGGCCATGATTTTCCCGACGAAATTCACGACTATTTCGGCACCGGAACGCAGTTGCAGGAGATGTACATCACGCCTGCGCTGCTCTCGTCAGAGAATTGGGACGTGCTGGCCGAGGCGGCCAAGTGGTCGCGCGACAACGCGCAGACGCTCAAAGACTCGCATTGGATCGGAGGCGATCCAGCGCGGCTGGAAGTCTATGGCTGGGCGTCGTGGTCGCACGAGAAGGCAATCGTGACGCTGCGCAATCCCAACGACCGGCCGCAGGATTTCTCGGCGAGCCTCGCGACGGTGCTGGAACTGCCGGCAGGTTCCGCGCGCGTCTACACCGCGCGCAGCCCATGGAAGAGCGACAGCGCCAAACCGGCCCTGACTATTCCTACGAAAGAGCAACACACGTTCCACCTCCAACCGTTTCAAGTGCTGACACTGGAATTGTTGCCGTCGAAGTAGCGCAGTATGTAGGGACAGCCGCCATCGGCTGTCCGCCAGGCGCAGCCGGGCAAGGGTGCCGAGCATCATAATGGCGTAGGTGAATCCGCATGAAAGCCGCCATCCTAACCTCACCGCGACCGGTTTCCGAGCGCCCCCTGCAGATCGCCGACGTTGCAGAGCCGCAAGTGCGGCCTGGCCATGTTCTGTTGCGTGTCCGCGCCTGTGGCGTGTGCCGCACCGATCTCCATATTGTCGAAGGCGATCTGGCCCCAAAGCAGTCAGGAATTATTCCTGGTCATCAAATCGTTGGAGAGGTTGTCGACGGAGCCGCGCCTGACCTTCCTCTGGGCTCACGCGTCGGCGTTTCCTGGCTGGGCGGTACCGACGGCACTTGCCTCTACTGCCAGAAAGGCATGGAGAACCTCTGCGACTCGCCGACCTTTACCGGCTACAGTGTCTCGGGTGGATACGCGGAGTACGCTCTTGCGCGCGCGGACTTTGTGTTCCCGCTGCCCGCAGCGCTCGACGACCTGCACGCTGCTCCGCTGCTGTGTGCCGGAATCATTGGCTTCCGCAGCTTACGTGTTGCTGGTGTCGAAGCGGGCGAGCGCGTTGGCCTGTTTGGCTTCGGCGCGTCCGCCCACCTCGCGATCGCAGTTCTGCGCGCGTGGAAGTGCGACGTTTATGTCTCCACGCGAGGAAAGTCTCACCGCGACCTGGCCACTTCGCTCGGTGCGACTTGGGTCGGAAGTGAAACCGAGAAGCCGCTCCTGGAACTCGACCGCGCCATCACGTTCGCTCCGAGCGGAGACGTGGTGATCGCAGCGCTGGGCAGCTTGCGCAAGGGCGGTGTGGTCGCGATCAACGCAATTCACCTCGATCGCATTCCGCAGTTTGATTACGACAGCCTACTATGGGGCGAACGTCAAATTCGCAGTGTCACGAACATGACTCGTGCCGACGCCCGCGACTTCCTCGCGCTAGCCGCACAGATTGGCTTGCAGCCAAGGGTGACTGTGTTTCCACTCGATCAGGCGAATGAGGCGCTGCTTGCGGTGAAGAATGATGCGATCGATGGTGCCGCCGTGATCGTGCCGTAAAGCCGGAGAACCTGTGTAAGCCAGCGCCTTCAAAGGGGATACGGAAGTTTCCCACAAGTGTTCCTGTGGAAACGTTTGTATTACATATATGTACATACAATAAAGTATTAAATCAATAGCCTTCAACAGGTTACGGGTCTGGAAAGGCGGTGGATCTGTTTCGGGGCGGATGCGGGCACTACTTTGCCATAGCAAAAGCCACAATGAAGATTACACAGAACGCCGTTGCCTGACTCAGTTCGTTCCAGCCGAGCCGCCGGACCATCAACGGCGCTGGCTTTTGGATGAAGTAGAACCAGTGTGCCGCAGAAGTACACGGATAAGGAGGTCATATGACCTAGTTTAATCGTGGACGAGCTGTGCAATCGATGAAGGTAGGTCCTTCGAGATCGGCTTTCAGGAGCAGGTCTCAAACCGCCTCCAAGCTGCTGCGGTCAAAAGCCGTGGTAGTGTGCGTTGGAGGAAAAGCGCGAGGAAAACTCGCGCAGGTGTGCATCCGGGAGACGAACGAAAGTAAACCCTTCGATGACGCGTCGTTACGCATTCTAATGTCGTCAAAACCAGGGGCGTAGTTCTTTTCTGGGACAAACCCGTTGGGTGCCTGATTATTGAGCGGGTGGCGGCCGGCGTAAAGGGGGCGTGAATCGGATGCGGGCGGTTGCACGGAACTGCGGGAACCAGTCGCTCCGATGTTAAGGGAGAAGCTCAAGCGGCCAAATCCGCGAGGCGAGAGAACCGAAGCGGAGCACTGGGGCGGACCGACTCGTACGAGTGACGAAGGCCCTGTAATCGGGCTGGAGCAAAGGGGTCGGGTCAGGCGGTTGCATCAGCGAAACAACTGGCAACAGGATGAACTCGATGCATGCGACAAACAAACCGTTCAACGTCGATAAGCGCTTGGTGTACGAAGCGTATAAAGCGGTCAAATCCAATCGCGGAGCGGCCGGAGTGGATGAGCAGACGATCGAGCAGTTCGAGGCCGACTTGTCAGGAAACCTGTACAAGATCTGGAACCGAATGAGCTCGGGAACCTACTTTCCACCGCCGGTGCGCGCCGTCGCCATTCCCAAAAAGAGTGGCGGAGAAAGGATTTTGGGTGTGCCCACCGTTGCGGATCGCGTGGCACAGACGGTTGTCAAGCGGCTGATTGAGCCGATTCTAGATTCAGTCTTTCTGGCAGATTCTTACGGTTACAGGCCGAATAAATCGGCCCTGGACGCCGTAGGAGCTACGCGAGAGCGGTGCTGGAAGTATGATTGGGTTTTAGAGTTCGACATCAAGGGCCTGTTCGACAACATCGACCACGAGCTTTTACTACGGGCCGTTCGGAAACACATAACGTGTAAGTGGGCGCTGTTGTACATCGAAAGATGGCTCAAGGCACCCATGGTGCAGGAAGATGGAACCATGATTGAGCGAAGCCGCGGTACGCCTCAAGGCGGAGTGGTTAGCCCAATCCTGGCCAATCTCTTCATGCACTACACGTTTGACCTCTGGATGGCGAGGACACATCCGGACCTCCCATGGTGTCGGTATGCTGATGATGGGCTGGTGCATTGTCGGACCACGCAAGAAGCGGAAGCCCTCAAGGCTGAGCTTCAAGCCCGGTTGGCAGAGTGTCACCTGGAGATGCATCCGACGAAAACCAAGGTCGTCTACTGCAAAGACGGGAAGCGTAAACGCAAATATCCGAATGTCGCATTTGACTTTCTCGGATACTGCTTTCGGCCCCGTCTGGCCTTAAATTCCCGAGACAAGACACTGTTTTGGAGTTTTAATCCAGCAGTCAGTCCCTCGGCGATGAAGGCCATGCGGGATGCGATTCGGGACTTGAACCTCTGGCATCAAACGCAGCTGACCTTGCAGGACATTGCTCGGAAACTCAATCCACTCCTTCGGGGATGGATTGAATATTACGGACGCTATGCCCCCTCGGCGCTGTATCCCGTATTCCGGTATATCAACCTGAAACTACGGGCCTGGGTGATGCGCAAGTTCAAGCGCTTCAAATACCACACCATCCAAGCAAGTAAGTTTTTACAAACGCTTGCTGCGACCCGTGTGGATCTCTTCGTTCACTGGCCGATCGCTAGGAAAGGTATGTTTGCCTGATGGGAGCCGAGTGAGACGAGAGTCTCCCGCTCGGTTCTGCGAGAGGCTGGGGGTGAGATTCCCCCGGCCTACTCACCTCCTCGAAAAAGGAGTGGCGAAAAAGCGATCGAAGCGATCGCAGGCATTAACCCGAGAAGACAGGCGAACGTAAGCACCACAGTCATAACGAGCTGTCCAGCTGCGAAGGTCCAGCCGCGCGTGAGTTTGGTACGAAACCCCTCGACGCGGGCGGTGTGAATTCGAAGCTGAACGTAGTGAATCTGGTCGCCGGCGAACAGCAGGTTCGCCATCCAGATCACCCAGGCAGTGACGCCAAACTTTCCCGTAATTACATAGTAGGCCGCGGGGCCCGACGCCGTCAGCCCAATCGTCCCGACAATTTCAGAGAGCATGCGGGTGCGCCGTCCGAGTCTTTTGAGCAGCGCCTGGTCGGCGAACGCAACTCCGGCCGCCGCGCCAATCAGCCACAAGAGCGGATTCTGCCACGCCCACAGCAACGCGCCCAGAGCCAGCGCTGCGACCGCGCCTAGAGCCGCAATTACGATCGCGACGGTCCGCCGTTCGTCCCTGGTTTGTGCCCGCATAGCAGATGTGCCCAGCAGGCTTTCCACCGGTGTTCTGAGCCAGAACAGCACGAGAGCGGAGAGAAGCAAAAGTACGGCGGGAAGAATGTGGACGTTCTCGCGGAATGCGACGCCCGCGCCTGTAACCATGGGGACGAGCAACAGTCCCCACGCCCCATGTTCGCGTGGGAGAATCAGAGCAAGCCGGCGTTCGCGCCGAGTATTTGCCAGCGCAACAGCGGCCCCTCCTCGACTGCCAAGATGTTCGATGCTGTACTCGTTCGCCGCCATCAGCGCCATCCTGCCATGTGGATGTGCTGCATGCCCTTCACCGCGCGCATGTATTGTGCACGCTCGAAGGCGCCCGGATCGGGGCAACGGACCTGGCTCATGCTGCCCTGCATCTGGGCCACCGATTCGTACTCGTGCTCTTCCATCCACTCGCGCAATTCGCGATCTACATGACGCAGATGATTGATGCCGTGGCGCATGAGCGACGAGCACATCATGGTGACATTGGCGCCCACCATGAGCAGTTTGACGACGTCCTCGGCGTTGTGCACTCCGCCGGTGGCCGCCAGGCTGGCTTTCACGCGGCCGAACAGAATTCCAATCCAGGTGAGCGGCAGGCGCAGGGCCTGCGGCGTGCTCAACAGCACGTTCGGACGAATCTCCAGTTCTTCGAGGTCGATGTCGGGCTGGTAGAAACGGTTGAAGAGCACCAGCGCGTCCGCCCCGGCTGCATCCAGGCGATGGGCCATATTCGCCATGTTGCTGAAGAACGGGCTCAACTTCACCGCGACTGGAATGGTGACCGTCGATTTCACAGCCTTCAGAATGTCGAAATATGTCTTTTCAATGTCCGCGGCTGTCAGCTTCGGATCCGTGGGGATGTAGTACACGTTGCACTCGATGGCATCCGCGCCCGCGCGTTCAATCTCGCCGGCAAACTTCGTCCATCCGCCCAGGGTTGAGCCGTTGAGACTGGCTATGATGGGGATGTTCACCGACGCCTTGGCCTTGCGGATGTGATTCAGGTAGCCCTCAGGTCCGGTGTGAAACTCGCTGGCCTGCGGAAAGTAGGTAAGCGATTCGGCAAAACTCTCCGTGCCCGCAGCGAGGTGATAATCCAGGTCCGCTTCCTCCTGCCGCAACTGCTCTTCAAACAACGAATAGAGCACCACGGCCGAAGCTCCGGCTTCTTCCAGCCGGCAGATACCATCTACATCGCGCGAGAGCGGCGAGGCCGAGACCACCAGGGGGGACCGCAGCTTCAGGCCAAGATAGGTCGTACTGAGATCGATCATGAATTTCTCCTCGCTCTCCTTCTTATGCAGCGCGGCTAGCGCGCAGCTCCTGTCGGTACTGGTTTCTCTGCTGCCGGCGCGGGCTTTTCCGCAGTGTCTTTGGCCGCGGCCGGCGTTTCGGTTTTGCGGCTGGCCATGTATTCGTACATGCGATAGCGATTCTCCGCGTCCTGCTGTGCCAGCTTCCACAACCTCTCCGCGTCTTCGGGCTTGCTCTTGGTGAGCATTTTGAAGCGCGTCTGCTGTAGCAGGAACTCCTGTACTTTGCGCGTAGGTGCGCGCGAATCCAGCATCAGAGGATTTTCGCCCGCCGCGGTCCGCTCAGGGTTGAAGCGGTACAGCAGCCACTGGCCCGATTCCACCGCAACCTTCTGATCGGTCATCGCCGTGGTCATATCGATGCCGTGGGCGATGCAGGAGGAATAGGCAATGATGATGCTCGGGCCGTCGAAGGCCTCCGCCTCCAGAAATGCCTTGAGAGTGTGCTCATCTTTCGCGCCCATCGCTACGCTCGCGACGTAGACGCTCCCATACGTCATGGCCATGAGTCCGAGATCTTTTTTCGGACCGGGCTTGCCGCCCGCGGCAAACTTCGCGACGGCACCGCGCGGCGTAGACTTCGAGGCCTGTCCGCCGGTGTTCGAGTAAACCTCGGTGTCGAGCACCAGGACGTTTACGTTGCGCCCGCTGGCCAGCACGTGGTCGAGTCCGCCGTAGCCGATGTCATAGGCCCAGCCATCGCCGCCGACGATCCATACGCTCTTTTTGACCAGCATGTCGACGACGGAAAGGAGTTGCTTAGCATCGGCCGAATTCACCTTTGCCAGCCGTTCTTTCAGCACGTCGACGCGCTGCCGCTGTTCGTAGATGTCGGCTTCGTCTTTCTGTTTCGCGGTAAGGATGGCGGTCACGAGGTCTTCGCCCACCGTTCCTGCTACTCGGCGAAGCAGTTCATGAGCAAACTCCGTCTGCTTGTCGATGGAGACGCGGAAGCCTAGCCCGAATTCAGCATTGTCTTCGAACAGGGAATTCGACCATGCTGGCCCGCGGCCGTCGTTGTTCTTGGCCCACGGCGTAGTCGGCAGGTTGCCGCCGTAGATCGACGAGCAGCCGGTCGCGTTGGCCACGATTGCCCGATCGCCGAACAGTTGTGAAACCAATTTGAGATAAGGGGTTTCGCCGCATCCCGAGCACGCGCCTGAAAACTCGAACAGTGGCTCCTGCACTTGCTGCTGGCGGATCGTTCCAACTTTAATTTTTCTGCGGTCCAGTTCGGGAAGCTTCAGGAAGAAGTCCCAGTTCTCGCTCTCCGGCGCGCGGAGCGGAGGCTGCGGCACCATATTGATCGCTTTCAGCCGGACCTCACTCTTGTTTTTGACGGGGCAGACATCGACGCACACGCCGCATCCGGTGCAATCTTCGGGAGCCACCTGAATCGTGTACTTCATGCCAGCCCACTCTTTGTCGCGGGCGTCGCACGCCTTGAACGTGGCCGGAGCGCCCTGCAATTCCTTGCTGTCGTAGACCTTGATCCGGATCACGGCATGCGGGCAAACCATGGCGCATTTGCCGCACTGGATGCAGATCTTCGAATCCCACGCGGGGATTTCGAGAGCCAGGTTGCGCTTCTCCCATTTCGCGGTGCCCGTGGGGAACGTGCCGTCGCAGGAGAAGGCACTCACGGGCAGCTCGTCGCCGCGGCCGGCATAGATCGTGCCCAGAACGTCATGCTCGAACTTCGGAGCTCCCGGGAACGCAGCCGGAATTTCCGTCTTGCTGGTCACCGTATCCGGAATCTTCACTTCGAACAGGTGAGCCAGCGTCGCGTCGACGGCCTGCATGTTCTTCTGCACCACGTCTTCGCCCTTGCGGCCATAGGTGTAGCGAATGGACTCGCGGATGGCTTCGATGGCTTCGTCGCGTGGCAACACTTTCGAAATGGCGAAGAAGCAGACCTGCATGATGGTATTCATGCGTGAGCCCATGCCGGCGTCTTGCGCGACCTGGTAGGCATCGATCGCGTACAGCTTGGCTTTCTTAGCGATGAGCTGGGACTGAACTTCACGCGTCAGGTGATCCCAGACTTCATCTTTGCCAAAGGGACTGTTAACCAGGAACACGCCGCCCGGAACCAGCGCGCTCAGCATGTCGTAGCGCTCAAGGAAAATCCACTGGTGGCAGGCGATGAAGTTCGCTTTGGAAACCAGATAGCTGGAGTGAATCGGTTGCGGCCCGAAGCGCAGGTGCGAGACCGTCATCGCGCCGGACTTTTTCGAGTCGTAGACGAAGTATCCCTGCCCGTAATTGTCAGTGTTTTCGCCGATGATCTTGATGGAATTCTTGTTCGCGCCCACCGTTCCATCCGCGCCCAGACCGTAAAACAGGGCGCGGACCACGCTGTCGGGCTCGGTGGAGAAGGCCGCATCGTAGTCGAGGCTGGTGTGGTTGACGTCGTCCTCAATGCCAATCGTGAAATGATCTTTCGGCTGGTTCTGTTTCAGGTTGTCGTAAACAGCCTTGACCATCGCGGGTGTGAATTCTTTGGACGACAAACCGTAGCGGCCGCCAACCACTCCGGGCGCAGTCTTCAGGCGTCCGTAACCCAGCTTCAGACCCTCGTGCAGGGCGTTGACTACGTCGAGGTACAGAGGCTCGCCGATCGCTCCCGATTCTTTGGTGCGATCGAGAACAGAAATCTGGCGCACGCTGGCGGGGAGGGCTTCCATGAACGACTTCACGCAGAAGGGGCGGTACAAACGAACTTTCAGCAGTCCCACTTTTTCGCCGCGGGCGGTCAGATATTCGACCGTTTCGTGCGCGGCTTCTGCGCCCGAGCCCATCAGGACGATGACGCGCTCGGCATCGGGAGCGCCGACGTAATCGAACAGGTGATACGAACGTCCCACGACCTCGGCGAACTTGTTCATGGTCGCTTGCACTTTGGCCGGAGCTGCATCGTAGTAGGCATTCGCGCTTTCGCGAATCTGAAAAAACACGTCAGGATTTTGCGCCGTGCCGCGCAGAACCGGGTGATCGGGCGACAGCGCGCGCTGGCGGTGCTCGATGATGCGGTCCATGTTCAACATCGCCCGCATGTCGTCTTCAGTGAGCATTTCGATCTTGTTGACTTCGTGCGAGGTGCGGAATCCGTCGAAGAAATGCAGGAAGGGAATGCGGGTCTCAAGCGACGCCGCATGCGCGATCAGCGCCAGGTCCATGGCCTCTTGCACCGAGTTCGAGCAGAGCATGGCCCATCCCGTGGCGCGGCAGAACATCACATCGGAGTGGTCGCCAAAAATCGATAGCGCGTGAGTGGCCAGGGTGCGTGCCGTCACGTGAAAGGCACAGGGCGTCAACTCGCCGGCAATCTTGTTCATGTTCGGGATCATCAGCAGCAATCCCTGGGACGCGGTAAACGTGGTGGAAAGCGATCCGGTCTGGAGCGCGCCATGCACCGCTCCGGCGGCGCCGCCCTCACTCTGCATTTCGACTACGTGAGGCACGCTGCCCCAGGCGTTAGGCACGTTCTCCGACGACCACTGGTCTGCCCACTCGCCCATCGGTGACGAAGGGGTGATCGGGTAAATCGCGATCACCTCGCTCGCCCGGTAAGCGACATTGGCGACGGCCTCGTTGGCGTCCATGGTCTTGAATTTGCGCTTCATTCACGTCCCCTTTCGGACAAATCGGTGGGGGCCACTGGCGTGGCGGCCACTACGTTTTCAGGATGCAGGAATAGGGCTGTGTATGTCGGGACGCAGGTTCACACACGGATGTGATTAGAATCACACTTGGCTCGAAGGCGCTGTGCAACTGGAGCGGATCTGGATTTCGAAGATGTCTATATCTGCTTGCGGATCATGGAGTTACGGCCCAACTCCTCCGGTATGACAGTCCGCGCAGCTGACTTGGGTCAGATCTCCCACATCGACCGGATGTTTGAAAGTCGGCAGCGCTGTGGCGGCCAGGCTGGCGCTCCCATCGGTCTCAGACAGAAGCGTGTGGCACTGATTGCAATCCTTGCTGATGACCTTGCCGTCGGCACTGACGTGCTGGCCGTCGTGGCAGCGGAAGCAGCCGTTGTAGTAGTAGTGGCCCAGATTGTTCGGGTGAGTCTGCCAGTTCAGCTTCATTTCGGGGAAGGTTGTGCGGCGGAAGATCTCCTGGACCTCAGTGACCGCGTTGCGGATATCGAGTGCCTTGGCCTTGGCTACGTCGGGATATTTGCTCTCGTAGAAACCCGGCAGCCCGCTGGCAATGCCATGCATGGCTTCATCGGTGGTGGCGTAAGTGCCCGTCAGAACGGTCACCGCTTCCTGTTTGATGAACGGGAGCGAGGCGTCAAGACGGTGTCCGGACAGAGACTGATCGACCGATTGGTCCGGTGGAACGTAAATGTGGGTGGGGCGGTTGTGGCAGTCCACGCAATCCATGTGGTGCTTGTCGGCCTTGGCAATCTGATCTTTGCTGAGGGTAGAGTCTTTGGCGTAATAGTCGGTGACCCGGCCCTGCAAATCTTCGACGTGAATGTAGGGAATGATCTGCCGCTTCTCGTCGGCCGCCACATAGTCGATCTTGTTGCCGATGTTCATGTGCCAGTGAATGCCTTCGGGCGCGCCGGTGACCGGATCGCCGCCGCCGGTCTTAATGATCATGCGGATCTGGCGCATGGTGTTCTTTTCATCATTGGCGTAGTGCGCGAAGACTTTGAGCTGCCCGCCGTAGAACTTCTTCGGCCAGTGGCACTGCTCGCAGGTTTCCTGGGCGGGACGCAAATTGTGCACCGGCGTAGGAATCGGCCGCGGGTAGGTATTGAATACGGTGGCAAAAACCTGTCGGCTGCCGGAGAGCTTGGACTTCACAAACCAGGTTGCCCCGGCTCCTACGTGGCAGTCTGCACAGGCCACCCGGGCATGCGGAGAAAGCTGGTAGGCGGTGTATTCCGGACTCATCACGGTGTGGCACAACTGACCACAAAACGAAACCGACTCGGTGAATTCGTAGGCTTTGTAGCTGCCCGCGATGCTCACCATGACGAACACTATCAGGAACGTCACGAACGAGATGACGGCGCTGCGCTGGGACCGGTCATTCAGGTCGATGCGGGGATAAAACTCAGTGGGTGCCACCTTCTTCCGCCGTTCCAGCAACTCGCCGCCCAGCATGAGCAGCAGGCCGAGAATCAGGAACGTGGGCGACACCATGTAGGCCAGGATCCCGATGTAGGGGCTGGGCTTGACGGCGATGGCGTCGATGATGACAAAAAGGAAAATGTTGGCCAGACTGACGATCGCCAGCGCGATGCCGGCGAGGCTGATCGGGTTGCGCAGCAGCATGCGCGAACGGTGCCAGGGCTCTACTTGAGGTGGTGGAGTTTTCTCAGCGTCCATGTTTCGTCTCGGTGGCTTCGGATTCGTCTTCCCGCGGGGCCGCGATTTCCACTGAGGCTGGGGCTTCGCCTGGCTCGTGCGCGGGTTCAGTGATCATAGCGCTGTCCAGTCCATGCTCATCGCGGTAATGGTGCAGGGTCATTTTTCCATCCCACCACGCCCAGTTCATGGGGTACACGTCCGGGTCGAAGAACACCTGGTAGAAGTGCCAGACGATGATGGCCAGCGTCGCCAGCACTGCTTCGTAGAAGTGAATCGCAGTTGCGACATCGAGCCACCAGCGCGGCAGATGATTGCCGACGATAACCTTGGCCCACAGCATGACTCCGGTGACGGCCATCACGATCATGCCCCAGACCAGAGCCCAGTACTCGGCTTTCTCCGCGTAGTTGAAGCGGGCAAACTCTGGCTTGCGCGAAGTCAGGCCAAGATAGTAGCAGAGATTCTGCCATGCTCCCCGGGCATCGTCCAACGTGGGGAACAGATCGAGCACCAGTTTTCGTCCCTCGCGGCTGAATGCGATGTCGAAGATGTGGTAGACGCTCACTCCCATCAGGACGACCGCCGCGATGCGATGCAGCAGGTGGCGCCGGTGCTCGCCCAGCGACAGCATGGAGGCGAACCACGAGTCGGGGAATTTCAGGGCGAAGCCGGTCAGCACCAGCACAATGAAACTGGTGAGCAGAGTGGCGTGCTGCAGGCGGAAGCGCATCGGCATGCGCATCACGAAAGCATGCTGCTCCTTGCGCCGCGCAATGACTTTGGAGCGCCAGATGATGAAGTTGTGCAGCAGCATGCCGCCAATCACCGCGAAGATCATGCTCAGATAGAAGCGGCGAATCCACCGGACCGCCTTGCTGCCCATGTCGGCCGAGAGCGGTGCATCCACGTGGACTTTTGCAGCCGTGAATTTTTCCGTGACGCCCGGATGGCACTGCCCGCAAGTCCGGGCTAGGTTGGCGTGGTTGATCGTGGAACGCGGATCGCTCGAGGGAAAGATGCTGTGCGTGCCGTGGCAGCTGGCGCAGTTCGCTACTACCTGCGAGCCTCCCCTCGACGCCAGCCCGTGATAACTGGCCAAATACGTGGTCTCGCGGCGGCCTTCCACACCGAACTCCTGCGAGAGCCGCATGCCTTCGTGGCAGCGTGCACAGGTTGCCGGACCCACGTTTTGCGCCGACACCGGAGAATTCGGATCCGTGTGCGCTTTGATGGAGTGAATGCCGTGGCAATCGGTGCACACCGGCGCCTGCCAGTTGCCCTTGGCGACGGCTTGTCCGTGGATGCTTTCCTTGTATTCCTTGGAGATCGCGTCGTGACACTGGCCGCACGTCGTCGGCACATTGAACTTAAAGATGGGCGACTTCGCATCCTTGGCGTCGAGAATCTCGTGCGTGCCATGGCAGTCGGTGCAGACCGCGGCCTTCTCGGAACCCGCCGCGACGGCGTGTCCGTGGACGCTCTGCTGGTACGACGCAACCATTTGCGCGCTCTGGCCGCCGTCTTGCATCACAAATTTCTGACTGTGGCAGGCGCCGCATGTGGTGGGGATGTTGCTGTGGTGTACGCGCGATTGCGGATCGCTGGCCGGCAGCAGTTCATGCGGGCTGCCGTGGCAATCGACGCAGGTGGCTGCTTTGGTATTGCCGCCCTGCACGGCCTTACCGTGGAAACTGCGGTCGTATGCTGCCTGCTCATCGGCGTGGCAGGTGGCGCAAGTAATCTTCAGGGGAGTGGTTTCGTGCGCCGAGGTCTTTACGTCGGTGTGGCAATCCACGCAGGTAAACATGCTGCCGTGAATGGAGTCTTTGAAGCCTTGGGGATCGACATGCAGGCTGACTGTCTTGCCGTTGACGTCATGGCTTAGTGAGGCATCGCTATGGCAGGCGAGGCACTCTTCCGCGGTGGGTTTCGGAGGCTGTTTCGGGGTGGGTTGCTTGCCGGCGGCAAACAGAGTCCCCGCAGTTAAAAGAAGGGTGAGGGCAACTCCAGGCGCAAAAATATTCCGTATTGTTTGCGTGGACATGCCCTCACCCGCCAATCTTTCAGAATCGAACGATTTTTCCAGCAGCCGGTTTGTGGCGCTTGTGTCTTACTTACCCAAAGTGCGGATGTAGGCGACCAGGCCCTTGATGTCCGCGTCGCTTATTTTGCCGCCGTAGGTTGGCATCTTGCCTTTGCCCTTGGTGATAATGTCGGTGAGCTGGGCATCCGTCTCGGCTTTCACCTCTGGGGATGCGAAGTCGCGGGTTCCCATCTTCCCGCCCTTGCCGTCGGGGCCGTGGCACATGGCGCATTTCGCTTTGTAGGTTGCGGCTGCGTCCTGCGCTACAGCCGATGAAGCGCCGACCGCGATCAGCCCGCAGCCCAGCAGAGTCACCAACCCCATTCGAACAGAGATAAGTTTCACGTTTGCTTCCTCCTTTAGGAAGGTCTTCCCGCAAGGTATATCACGGAGCAAGGGTAGCCCGTCGTCGAACTGGCCACATCCAGGAAGCACGTCTCTCTGGGATCGTGCTTTCGTCCTGCGTCCTGAGAACTCGCTCGCAGGCGTAGGATCACATGCCCGCCAGAGTGGACCTAGGGCGCAAGTCACGAGGCCCTGTGACAGAGATCACGGGTATTTTTTTCGCTAATTGTGATGTTCATCACCAGCGCGCGTGCGACTCCGCACTGCGCTAACGGATCCATGTACTTAGCATTCCGGCATGCCCACTCTGTCAGACCCTTCCGTTGGCACTTCCTGCGGGCCTAAGTCCGCCACTCCAAGAGCGTCCGCGCAGACCGTGACGGAATCCGATCTGACGGTGAATGCGCGCGAGCTTCGGCCGCGCCCATTGCAGGTGACATGGGAGATGACGCAAGCTTGTCACTGGAAGTCTGCGCCAGTGCGCGCCGCGGCGCGCTCCCACCGCGACCGGCAGCAGTTCTCGACCGCCGAGGCGTTTCATCTTGTCGAGGAAGTTGTTTCCATGCACGTGCCTTTGCTGGCCCTGACGGGTGGCGACCCGCTGCTGCGCCCGGATTTGTTTCCCGTGATTGAGTTCGCCTCGAGCCGTTCGGTGCGCACTTCGCTGACCATGCTGCCCACGCCCAAGGTGGACGCTGCGGCCATCGCGGAAATGAAGGCATGCGGATTAATGCGCGCCGCCTTCTGGCTGCAGGGTTCCACGGCCGCGCTGAACGATGCCTACTGGGCGGTGCCGGGATGCCACCGGCGCACTCTCGCCGTCATTGGAGCGTGCCATGAAGAGCAACTGCCCGTGCAGGTCAATACCATCGTTGCGCGGCGGAACGTTCACGATCTGGATCCCATGATCGAGTTGCTTACCCGCCTCGACGTGGACCTGTGGAACGTTTTCTTCTTCGTTCCCTCCAGCCGGGAACAGGCGTCCGAACTGCTCACGGCCGACGAGCACGAGCAGGTTTTTGCCAAGCTTTACGCCGCATCGAGGGTTTCCCGCTTCCAGATCAAGACCACCGAAGGCCAGCACTATCAGCGCTATGTTTTGCAGCAACGAGTGCGGGAATCGCGCGGGCGCCTGACCGAAGCCGATCTCATCGCCCGCGGGCCAAAGGCAGTGAATGAAGGCAAGGGATTCGTTTTCATCAACCACCAAGGCGAGGTGTACCCCAGCCGCTTCCTGCCTCTTTCCGCGGGCAACGTGACGACCCAATCGCTGGCGGAGGTGTATTGCGATTCTCCTCTGTTTGTGTCGCTGCTTGACAGTTCCAGGCTGAAGGGCAAATGCGGGCGCTGTAACTTCCGTACGGTTTGCGGAGGCTCGCGCGCCCGTGCCTATGCCATCACCGGAGATCTCCTCGCCGCCGACCCATGCTGTGCTTACGAACCGTAGAGCGGATTCTTCTCGCAGTTCCAATGTGTGCAATTTTGAACAGACACGATGCGGCGGGCTTCCTTACCTTTTCCGGTTGGATTCTGGAAGGAACCTAGGCAGTCACTGTGGGACTGCAACTTAGAGATTGCGGGAGAAAGCTTCCGTGGGGTTAACTTTTCCCAAAGAGGCGCACGGGGAAGACGAAGAATTCAGGCGATTCCCGTTGCGAAATACTTGGTTCTGGAGTCTCCGGTTTGTGATTCCAATCACATTGAAGTGTGATTCATAACCCGGCGAAGCTCCTGCGACACTCGCTAGTATCAGGCCCATCTTGAAACCAGACCAGAGGCCAACAGAACCTCTCGAACTCATGACGAGGAGGCGATACCAGCCAGATGCCGGTTGGACCGCCGGAATCAGTGCAGATTACCGACACTTCTGCGCATTGAACAGGAAAGCAGCAGATAAATAAGGAGATCCAGATGAAAAAAGCGGCGGTCCTTATCCTTGGGGTAGTTCCAATCGTGGTTCTGCTGTTCTTTGTTGCCGTAAATCCACCCATCGTATCGGCGGTTCCGAGCTATGCGCGGCAGACCGGTTTGGCATGCAGTGGCTGCCACTATGCGCCTCCGGAACTGAACCCTGCCGGACGGAGGTTCAAGCTGACCGGTTACGTGGATCGGGGAGATGACACCAAAACCATAAAGGCCGACGGAGGCAAAAAGCGGGCAGCGCTCGATCTTCTTTCTTCACTGCCCCTTTCCGTAATGCTTGAGACCTCATTTACCTCAACTAAGTCCCCGATACCGAATAGCCAGAATGGCAGTTTTGAGCTTCCGCAAGACATTTCGCTCTTCCTTTCTGGGGCATGGACCAGCAACATCGGCAGCTTTCTGCAGGTGACGTACGACACCCAAGACGACCACTTCACCAGCGATAACACAGATATCCGTTTCGCGAAAAAGACGAAACTGGGCGGTAAGGAACTGGTGTACGGCCTGGACCTCAACAACAATCCGACCGTAGAGGACCTGTGGAACAGTACGCCGGCATGGGGTTTCCCGTGGATCGCCAGCGACTTTGCGCCGACCCCGGCTGCTTCTCCCATCATCGCTGGCGGCTTGGCGCAGGACGTCGCAGGATTCGGTGGCTATGCCATGTGGAACGATCATCTGTATCTGGCCGCAACGGTCTATCGCTCGGAACATGTGGGCGGTCCTCAGCCGAATCCGGGAGATGGTTCCACCAACAACATCCGTGGCGTTGCTCCATACTGGCGCCTCGCCTGGCAGCAATTGACTGCCAAGACCCAGTATGAGATCGGCACGTATGGCATACACGTGCGGAACACAGCATTCACCGGCCCCGGCCCGGAAGATGAGTACACCGACTATGCTTTTGACACTCAGATCGATCGGACGTTATTCCGAACGGACGTGCTTTCGTTCCGAGGCACGTATATCCACGAAAACTCTGATTTGTTGGCCAGCGGGTTTGGCTCAAATCATCTGAATACCTTTCTGGCCAATGCCGAATACCATTTCGGCAATCGCTATTCGGGCACATTCGGAGTGTTCGACACCGGCGGCACGGTCAATCCGGGGCTGTATACGCCAAACCCGGTGACCGGCAGTGCCAATGGTGACCCGAGAGGCGCTGGATATATTGCGAACGTCTCGTTTTGGCCATGGCAGAATCTGCAGCTGGCAGCGCAATACACCGGATATACACGCTTCAATGGCGGCCAGACCAACTACGACGGCTCAGGTCGCAACGCCAATTCCAACAACACAATCTATCTGGACGCAAAGATCATTTTCTGAAGCACACATGAGTCATGATCAACAAATTCTCAAAGGAGAACAATTCAATGAAGTGCAAAGCATTTGTACTCGTGGTACTGGCAGCAACATTGAGCAGCGCGGCGTGGGCGGGCGACATCGAGGGCAAAGTTACCGGAATGAAGGGGCCCTCGGTGGTTTACGTTGACGTCATCGCCGGCAAAACGTTTCCCGCACCCAAAGAGCACCCTGTGATGGATCAAAAAGGGCTGGTCTTTGCGCCGCACATCGTGGTTGTACTGCAAGGTACAGCGGTTGACTTCCTGAATAGCGACACGGTGCAACACAACGTCTTCTGGACTGCGATCGGTAGCGACAAGAAAGCCGGACACAATCTCGGGACCTGGCCCAAGGGTGAAAAGCGCTCCTTTACCTTCGACAAGGCAGGCGTGGTGCCGGTGCTCTGCAATGTGCACCCGGATATGGCGGGATATATCATCGTCAGCCCAACTCCCTATTTTGCCGAAACCGACGACAGCGGCAATTACAAGATCAAAGACGTTCCCGACGGCAGCTACACCCTGACCGTGTGGCACGAGGGCGCCAAGAACCAGTCCAAGCCGGTGACCGTGGCTGGTGGGGGCAAAGCGGATTTCACCCTGACGAAGTAAGGCGCAACAGGAAACCGGGGAGCGCTCGCGGTGCCTTCGCTCCCCGTATTTTCTCCCAGTCCAAACATACAACCAATCAGTTGCCGTTCAGCCGCCACTCGGAGTGGAAGTGACGCAATGCTGAAGCGATTCAAAAACAAGAAGGTTGACGGGGATTGGCTGCACACGAACTTCCCCTGCATGATGGCCTGCCCGGCGCACACCAATGCCGGGCGCTATGTTGGCCTGATCGCCGAGGGACGCTTCGAGGAGGCCTACCGGCTGGCGCGCGAGCCCAATCCTTTGGCCAGCATCTGCGGACGAGTGTGCGCGCATCCCTGCGAGACGGCCTGCCGCCGCGGGGAAATCGATCGGCCCATCTCGATCCGCGCGCTGAAACGGTTTCTGACCGAGCAGTACGGACCTGAGTCGAAGCGTCCCATCAACGTCAACGAAGGACGCGGACAGAAGAAACTTCCTTACAAAGTTGCGGTGGTCGGAGGAGGTCCGGTGGGACTCTCGGCCGCGCACGACCTCGCTTTGATGGGCTATGCGGTCACGATCTTCGAAGCCGCTCCGGTAGCCGGCGGGATGCTCTATCTGGGGATTCCGGAATACCGCTTGCCGCGCGACGTGGTGGAGGCGCAAGTCCGCGAGATTCTTGAGACCGGCGACATCACTCTCAAATTGAATCAGGCAGCGGGACGGGACTTCGCGATTTCAGATTTACGCCGCGAGTTCAACGCGGTGCTGGTCGCGGTGGGCGCACACCGCAGCCGCGATCTCACCATTCCCGGAGTCGATCTCGACGGGGTTTACAAAGGGATCGACTTTTTGCTCAACGTGAATCTGGGCTACAAGTTCACCATCGGCAAGAAAGTGATCGTGATCGGCGGCGGCAACGTCGCCATGGATGTAGCCCGCTCCGCCGCGCGTGAGGTGGTGAAGCAGCATGCCGGCGGCGTGCAGGACGCGGAGCCGTCCACCGAAAACGTGAACGCAGTGGCCACGCGCGAGATGGTCGATATTTCGCTCTCCGCGCTGCGCATGGGTGCGCGCGAAGTGAATCTGGTGTGTCTGGAGCGCCGCGAAGAGATGCCCGCCGCTCTGGAAGAAATCGTCGAGGCCGAAGAAGAAGGCATCAAGATGCACCCCGGCCTTGGCCCCAAGCGCATTCTGGGCAAGGATGGCAAGGTCACGGCTCTCGAAACGCTCAAGACCAAGTGGGTCTTCGATCAGAACAAACGCTTCAATCCCGCGTTCTACGAGAACAGCGAGACGCAGATCGAATGCGACACCATCATCATGGCGATCGGGCAAGCGCCTCGCCTGGATTTCTTGACGCCCGAAGACAAGGTTGAACTCTCGCCGCGCGGGCTGATCGCAGTCAATCCGCAGACGCTGATGACGTCGGCACCCGGCATCTTCGCCGGAGGCGACTGCGTGTTCGGACCGCGGCTGATTATCGACAGCGTCGGCGACGGCAAGCGCGCCGCCGTGGGCATTGACGAATTCCTGCGCGGCGGAAAGCATCCCGAGCCGATCATCGAAGTTGAACTGCTCAAGCGCCACTCGATGCCCCTCGACTATCTCGACATCGACCGCCAGCCCGTGCCCATGCTGCCCCTCGAACGCCGGACGGGAGTCACCGAGGTTGAAGTGGGCTATGACGCTCCGGCCGCGATGGCGGAGGCGCAACGCTGCCTGCATTGCTGGGTCAACACGATTTTTGAAGGTGTTCCGGAAGACGGCAGCATGTGCATCCTGTGCGGCGGCTGCGTGGATGTTTGTCCCGAAAAATGTTTGGAACTGGTCTCGCTCGACCGCATCGCGTTTGAGCCGGAAACCGTACAACACATCCGCGACCACCAGGAATTATTTGGCGTGGAGTTCGACGAAGTGGCCGCCGACGAACTGGGCGTGGTGACCGGAGCAGCCATGTTGAAGGACGAAACCCGCTGCATCCGCTGCGGGCTGTGCGCCATGCGCTGTCCCGTGGGCACGATCACGATGGAGTCGTACAACCTGATGCCTGCAGAACCGACGGGCCTGATTTCAGTGGCGTCGATCGGCGCGGGATTGCAGAAGTAAGCGCGAGGCACGAATGGCAGACGAAATTAAGAAAACCGACGACGTGAACCGCCGGCAATTCTTTCTGAAGCTGGGGCTCGGTTCTTTGGGCATCGCGGCCGCGGGCACAGCGGCGTTCGCATACCAGTATCTCGATCCGAATGTGCTCTACGAGCCCTCGCCCGTGGTCAACGCCGGCAAGCCGGACCGCTATCCGCTGGGCAGCGTCACCATCGACGTCAATTCGGGCATTTACATCATTCACTCGGACGAAGGCTACTTCTCGCTAAGCGCGGTGTGCACACATCTGGGCTGCATGACCGCGTGGAAGCCGGAATTGAACATGATCGCGTGTCCCTGTCACGGCAGCAAGTTCAATGAAGACGGCAAAAAGATCGAGGGCCCGGCGCCCAAGCCGCTTCCGTGGAAGCGTATCTGGCTCAATGACGACGGCGATCTTCTGGTGGATCGCTCCACCGATGTGCCGCCGCTGGTGCCGGATTCCTACGTGAGGGTCTAAGCAATGGCAAAGACAGTAGACCAATATCTCGACGACTTACGCGGCACGCGGGTGTGGCGCTCGATCTTCCGCAGCGGCACCGGCTCCAGCACGCTGAAGCGTGCGCTCGCGATTCAGCAGAACGTGTTTCTGCACCTGTTCTCGACCAAGGTGCGTACGCGCATGTTGAGCTTCAGTGCGACGTGGTACCTGGGCACGCTGACACTCGGCACATTTCTGATCCTGGTCGCGACCGGCATTCCGCTGATGTTCTACTACCACCCGTCGGTGCCGCAGGCCTACGCCGACACGAAAGACCTGCAGTTCGTGGTCTCGTCGGGACTGTTTCTTCGCAACCTGCATCGCTGGTCGGCGCACGCCATGGTGTTTCTGGTGTTCGCGCACATGTTCAAGGTGTTTTATCGCGGCGCCTACCGCACGCCGCGCGAATTTAACTGGGTGATCGGCGTCATCCTTCTCCTGATGACGTTGCTCCTTAGCTATACCGGCTACCTGCTTCCCTGGGATCAGCTGGCTTACTGGGCGATCACGGTGGGATCGAACATCGCATCGGCCGTTCCGGTGATGGGCGAAAAAATTCACTTCCTGCTGCTCGGCGGCAACGCGGTCAACGCCAATGCGCTGCTCCGTTTTTACGTCCTGCACTGCATGATTCTTCCGCTGACGGCGATGTTTTTCGTGGCCATCCATTTCTGGCGGATCCGCAAAGACGGCGGTCTCTACTCGCACGATAGCGAACCTGCGACAGTACGGGCAAATGCCGCTGCTGCCGCTGCCAACGCGAAGGAGGGACAATAGTCATGGCCGATTCCAAAGACTTCACCGCCGGCATCGACTCCAACGCGAAAAAGTCTCCGCGCCGCATCGTCTTTATTACGCGCCGCACTTCCGCGCAGGTGAAGGCCGAGACCGAGGATCAACTCCAGACGTTTCCGGAAGTGCTGTTCCGCGCGGCCGTCGCGGTGATGACGCTTGCGGTTGTGCTGGTCTGGATCGCGCTGATATTCAATGCTCCGCTCGAAGGTCTCGCCGATCCCTCGCACACGCCGAATCCCGCGAAGGCTCCCTGGTACTTCCTCGGATTACAGGAGATGCTGCACTACTTTCCGCCCGTGGTTGCGGGCGTGCTGGTGCCGGGATTGGTGGTGATGGCGCTCATCGTTATTCCGTACTTCAAAGTCAATATTGAAGCGGACGGACTCTTCCTGAAGGACCGGCAGAAGCGCCTGCGCATCTTCTATGTCGTCGCGAGCCTCCTCTCGCTGTTCTTGCTTCTGTTCAAGGTTTATGCGGCGCTCGTGCCGACGCTGATCATGGCCGGCGTGATGCTGGTGGCGGCGCAAAGCTCTCCGCAGTCGCCTTCGGCGTTCCGCCGGTATCTGGCCGGAAGGCCGCTGTCTTACTGGGTGATGACCTGGTTCTTATTCGAACTGGTCGTGCTGACGGCCATCGGCACATTTTTCCGCGGGCCAGGTTGGTCCTTCGTCTGGCCGTGGCAGGGCTGATGGACACGCGAAAGATGGACACGCGAAAGACGGACACATTCATAAAGATGTCGACAAGGATGCTCATAAGGATGCGGCGCTCATGAAAGAAAAACTTACGTCGCTCTGGCAAAAACTTTTCGGGGACAACGTTCGCGCGTTCGGCGTCGTCAGCCTTATCTTTTTGGCCTCGCTGGCAATCGCTCCCGCGAAGAATTTCTTCAGCGAGTGGCGGCACTACCAGCACGGCTATCGGCGAATGATCCGCAACCGCAGCGACGCCAATACGCTGCAGCGCCACTTCCAGGGCGGCATCCAGCAGATATGGCTCCCCGAACTCGGCGTAGTGGACCGCTGTACCAGTTGCCACGTCGGGCTGAAAGAAGCCAGCCTCGCTGATGTCCCCAACCAGCCGTACCGCACGCACCCGGTGATCCCGCACAAGCTCGATCAGTTCGGATGCACGGTTTGCCACCGTGGACAGGGCGCAGCCACTACACTCAGCGAAGCGCACAACAGCACGCTAGCGTGGGAGCAGCCGATTCTTCCGGCCAAGTACATTGAGTCCTCGTGCGGTGAGTGCCACCGCGGCCCTTTGCCCGGCACGCCGCAACTGAATCAGGGACGCAATCTGCTGTCGCGCGCAGGATGTGTGCATTGCCACACGGTGAAGTTGTCGGATGGCGCCGTGATGAAGGCCACGGACGACCCGCCGTCTCTGTCACACATCGCCGACAAGACCACCCGCGAATGGATCTTTGCATGGCTGAAAGATCCGCAAGCCTATGCCTCCACGTCGACCATGCCGAACTTCAAGCTGAGCGACGACGACGCGCGCGACATGTCTGCCTTCCTCATCGCGAACAGCACGCCGATGGCGGGAGACACGGCCACGCTTTCCGCGAAAGCGTCTTCTGATCCCGCTGCCGGCGCCAGCCTCTACGGAGAATCTTTCTGCGCCTCCTGCCACGCGGTGCAGAACGCCGCTGGAAATATGGTCGGCGGCGACGTGGGCCCCGAGTTGACGAAGGTCGGAACCAAGGTCAAGCCGGAGTGGTTGCAAGCCTGGCTGCGCAACCCGCGTGCCTACGATGCGGGCACGGCCATGCCACACTACCGCTTCAACGATGGGCAAGTCGGCACGCTCTCCGGATTTCTTCAGGCCAAAGCCGATTCGGATTTCCTCGCTAACGTGCATCTCGAGGCCGCAACACCCGAGCAGATCGCTCACGGCAAGCGCCTGGTTTCCGACTACGGCTGCGCGTCCTGCCACGAAATCGCGGGCATCAAGAAGCCGGAGAATTTTGCGCCCGAACTCAGCCGCATCGGCAGCAAGCCGGTCACGCAACTCGTATTCCTGCCGGGCATGCAGCACACGTTGCCTGACTACATCGCCACCAAGATCAAGCAGCCGCGCGCGTTCGGACAGGGCTTGAAGATGCCGCAATACACGTTCACCCCAGCGCAGATCGATTCGCTCACCACTGCGCTGCTCTCGCTGAACGACCGCTCCAACACTTTGCCGCCGTCGCTTGCGGTTGCGAGCACCCACGAATCCGACTACCAGCCCGCCGGCAAGGCCGGCAAGCTGATGGCCGATCTCGCGTGCTTCAGCTGTCACCGCATCAACGGCCACGGCGGAGACATGGCTCCCGACCTGACCTGGGAAGGCAGTTCGGTGCAGCGCGAGTGGCTGGTACAGTTCTTCAAGAATCCGGGCACGCTGCGTCCGTCGCTGATTCGCCGCATGCCGCGCTTCAACCTGAGCGATGGCGAGGTCAACGAACTCACCGACTACATCATGACCGTCTACCAGAATCCTGGAATCGACCGCGATGCCATGCCGTTGGGCGGCTACTCGCAAGGCGAAGTGGAACTCGGCAAGCAACTCTTCTATGGCAAGTATGCCTGCCAGGGATGCCACATCGTCGACACCAAGACCGACAAAGGCTACATCGGCCCGACGCTGACGAATGTTGGCTCGCGCCTGAATGCAGCCTGGATCTACCAGTGGATGAAAAATCCGCAAGCGCTGCGTCCGGGCACGATCGAACCGAATCGCGCCATGAGTGATGAAGATGCGCGCGCTCTTACCGCATTCCTGATCTCGCAGAAAGGCGGAGCCAAACAGGAGGTCGCCAAGAAATGACCCGCTCCCGCTTCACCCCGACTCATGTAGGGACAGCCGCCCTCGGCTGTCCGGCCGAGCGAAGCTCGGCGGTTGCCACAAAGCGAGGCCACTCTGGACCTGCCCTGGTCGTCACCTTGCTCGCAGTATCGCTGGCGACATCCTGTTCTCGCAAGACGGAGTCCGCGCCGCAGCTTAAACCGACCGCGTTCGGTGCTGCGATTGTCGAGTCCAGCGGAGGAAAGCAATTTGCCCAGACCGGCAGCTTGTTGCCGCAACCAGTCGTTGTCCAGGTAAACGATGAGCAGGGAACTGCGGTCGCCGGAGCTCTGGTGGAATTCGCAGCCGTCCCCGGAGTAACTTTCGACCCGTCCAACGGACTCACTGATTCGAGCGGCCAGCTCACGACCAATGTGTCTCTCGGAGGCATGGCGGGCCGCTACCAATTCGTCGCCTTCACGACCGATAAGTCTCACAAGAAAGTGGAGCTCAAGATCGAAGAGATCGCCCTCGGCTACCAACAAACGCTCGGACGCCATCTCAACGATCAATACTGCGAGCGCTGCCACAATCCGGAGTCCACCGTCGAGCGCGTTTCGAATTACGACAACCTGGAAGTCAAGCCGCATCCCTTCACCGAAGGCGATACTCTCAACAAGATCAGCGACGCCGACCTCACCGCCATCATCAGTCACGGCGGCCCGGCGCTCAACAAATCGGCACTCATGCCGGCATGGGGAAACACGCTCAGCAAGTCGGACATCCAGGCACTGATATCCTATATTCGTGCGATCTCCGATCCGCCATCTCGCAGCGCGGGGCCTGTCTATGCGAAGGACTAGATCATCGTTCTCTAAGTAACTAGACATTTGAACTCGGAAATGTTTTAATGGGGCATGCCCTTTCAGAGGAGGCGCCGGCTCCTGGTCTTCAGCGCGGACGAGCAGCGCATGTTGGA
>Ga0181532_10000046_pt1 | contig 120019 bp, 119 predicted proteins | sample PEATcosm2014_Bin_33_FD_119768 | JGI IMG/M metagenome (GOLD analysis project Ga0181532, IMG submission 119768) | Peatland microbial communities from MTU Mesocosm Facility, Houghton, MI, USA - PEATcosm2014_Bin11_30_metaG | ecosystem: Environmental > Terrestrial > Soil > Wetlands > Peat | place...
CGCCGCGGATTCCCACTTTCCGCACAGCCTCGACTGCTACTGGAAAATAAGTAAGGCACAACCACGACAATGGGGACATTTCTAATGTCATAAACAAGGGGACATTTCTAATGTCCGTTGACAGCGTGTACTTTTCTAAGAGACTTACAGCCAGTATTGGCGTATTATGCTGGCTGTTTAATTCCCATGCCAGACAATAAGCCGCAAACCAAGAAAAAGCTTATGACCCGGGAAGATCGACGCCAGGCGGGCCAATTGTGCCGCAACAAGATCAAGCGTGTTGACCAGGCAGACTGGAACCCCAAAAATCGCAAATTCGACGTGATCGATCTGCTGCTTGGAGCCCAGCACGGACGCGTTCCCGAGCTGTTGCCCATCAAGTGGGCCCACATGGCGGCCTCGCCTTTCGGGTTCTTTCGAGGGGCTGTACCGCTGATGGCGGCTGATCTGGCGACGCTACCGCGCACCGATTTGATGGCCCACCTCTGCGGCGATGCTCACGTGCAGAATCTCGGCGCATTTGAAGCGCCCGACGGCCGACTCATCTTCGACATCAATGACTTCGACGAAACTATTATCGGGCCCTGGGAATGGGACGTGAAGCGCATGTCCGCAAGCCTGGTGCTGGCCGGACGCGAAGCCGGCAACTCCGACAAGCAGTGCAAAGACGCGGTGCTCGCCTTCGTGCGCAGCTATCGTGTTTGGATGGGCAGGTTCTCTGAGATGCCCTGGGTCGACCTCGCGCGTTTTCAGATCTACCGGGAAGTCAGTCCGGTGCGCTCGGTTCTTCGCAACGCCGAGCGCGCAACACCGCCGCACAATCTCAAGAAGCTGACCGTCTTGCGCGACGGCAAACACGTTTTCCGCAAACCGGAGCCGCCGATACCCTACAAGGTATCGCAAAAAGAGAAGGATGACGCAGTTGCATCCTTACGTGCCTACAAGCAGACGCTCCTGCCAGAGCGGGCACACTTTTTCTCCCAGTATGAGGTGGAGGACGTGACATTCCGCGTGGTTGGCACCGGCAGCGTGGGCCTGCGCGACTACGTCCTGCTCATGTTCGGCGGGGCGGTTTACGATCCGCTGTTCATCCAGATCAAGGAAGAGCCCAAATCCGCCTACGCGCCCTATTTGCCAGATAGCCCGGTTCCGGCGCATCAAGGGCAGCGTACAGCCGAAGGCGGGCGGGCCATGCAAATGCAGTCCGACGTCTTCCTGGGATGGACCTCCATCGCTGGTCGCGACTATGTGGTTCGCCAGTTGCGCGACCACAAAGCGGGCATCACGGCCGCCGACCTCAAAGGCAAGGGGCTGGTGGAGTATGCGCAGATGTGCGGCGAATTGCTCTCCAAGGGGCACGCGCGCTCCGGCAATCCCTGCGCGATTTACGGCTATCTGGGCAACAGCGACAGGTTCGACAAAGCCATGGCCACCTTCGGTGTCAGCTATGCCGATGACGCCACGAACGGCTGGGCGGCACTGAAGCGCGCGATTCGCGACGGCAAGATTCAGGCTGCCAAAACTGCGCCTCCCACGAAGAAAGGGAAACAGAAGTAACGCCCGCCGACCTCACACAGTGCTGTCCAGTATCATGAGTAACAACGCGCAGATCCTCTGTGCCTTGCGCGTCGGTGTGGGAGAATCAAGCTATTCTGACGTGAAGTAGTCCACCGTGACCGGATTTTCGAACAGTGAATAGTCGCGGGTGACGACCGTGATTCCGCTGTCGGTGACGTGGTATTTCGCCCGATCGGCCACGGTGTCGTAGCCGATAACGGTGCCCTCGGGAATGTGAACATCGCGATCGATGATGGCCTTGCGGATGCGACAATGGCGGCCAACGTTAACGTGCGAGAACAGAATACTGGTATCGATTTCCGAGTAGGAGTTCACGCGCGCGTCCGGCGAGAGCACGCTGTTTCGCACCGAGCCGCCGGAGATGATGCAGCCCATGGAAACGATGGAGTCGAGCGCTTCGCCGGTGCGCCCGGGATCGTTGAAGACGAACTTGGCCGGCGGATACTGCCGCATGTGAGTGCGAATGGGCCACGCTTCGTCGTAAAGATTAAACACCGGGGCCACAGACACCAGGTCCATGTTGGCTTCGTAGTAGGCCTCCAGGGTTCCCACGTCGCGCCAGTAGAGCGCTTCCTTCCGGTTCTCGTCGATGAAGTTGAACGAGTAAACCTTGTAGTCGTCCACCATTCGAGGCAGGATGTTGTGCCCGAAGTCGTGCCGCGAGGTCGGGTCCTCTGCATCCTTCAGCAGCACCGGAATGAGCACATCAGTGTTGAAGATGTAAATGCCCATCGAGGCCGATACCATGGTCGGGTTGTAAGGCGAGCGGAGCTCGGTTTGTTCGGGCTTCTCCTGAAAGCCGACCACGCGGCCCGTGCGGTCAACTTCAACCACCCCAAAAAATTTGGTCTCAGCCGGATCAATCAGGATGGTCGCGATGGAGACGTCCGCACCCGAATCCTTGTGCTGCCGCAGCATCAGGTCGTAATTCATTTTGTAAATGTGGTCGCCCGACAGGATGAGCACGTAACGCGGCTGTTCGGAACCGATGGAGTAGATGTTTTGGTACACCGCGTCGGCTGTGCCCATGTACCAGTTCTCGCTGACCCGTTTCATCGGCGGCAGGATCTCGATGAACTCACCCAGTTCGCGGCCCACGATATTGCCCCAACCTTCGCGGATGTGCCGGTTCAGCGACAGCGCCTTGTACTGTGTCAGGATATAAACTTTGCGCAGACCGGAGTTGATGCAGTTGGAGAGCGTGATGTCAATGATGCGATAAATGCCGCCGAAGGTGACGGCTGGCTTGGCCCGATCGCGGGTTAGCGGGTAGAGGCGTTCGCCCGCTCCTCCCGCCATTAAGACTCCCAGGGTTTCTCTCATCCTGATGATTTTCCGAGCGCAATTTTTCTGACAGGGACTTACACGTTCGTTTACAGGAGGACTGACTGCGCCTAGGTGGCGCATGCCAGCCCACAGGCGAAGTCGAATGTTAGCACACCGTACGCCTTCAAGAGGTGGGCTAGGTAGGCTGGCGGGCTTGACGCTACTTTGCGTCATCCACGCGGATGCGTAGCGATTTCAGGAACTTCACATCCTGCGAGGTTATCTGCAAAGCGGCAGCGGACCGTGGCGTCTTGATTGGGCTCTTCTCCACAACGGCCTCGTTGCGGTGGTTGAAACCTATAGTCGCTTCGAGCACAAGAAACACATCGTACCCGCCCGCCTTGATACGGGAGATGACCTCGGCGATTTCGTCGGAATCGGAAAGCGAGCCGTTGATCGCTTCCCCCAATTCTTTCATCAAGCCTTTGAGTTGTTGATCCACGATTGCACCTGGTCCTTTCGCGGAGTGGCGAATAGAGCTTCCGATTGCAAACCCCGAAACTCGTTTGAAAGACTTTACTCCTTCGCTAAACCCAGCGTAAGAGCTTTTGATGCAAACCGCAGTATGAAAGTTTTGTAACGTTTTGCCCAAGCTGCTCCCTGACTATCTGAGGTGCCCGATCCTAGGCTGGTAGAATAAGCCTCTAACGCCAACCGTAATGTAGACGAGGTCGACCGTGTCTCCCCGCGATTTCGGTACTCAGGGCCGGGCCCTTCTTCGCATCGCGGGACGGAAGAGTGGCGAGAACCGTTGGGTACGGGCCTTCTACAAAGCAGGCACAGTCACCTTCCGCAGCATTCGACACGTGCTGCAGGTACTCTGGCTGGAAGTAACAGGGCTGCTCTTCCTGGTGCTGGCGATGGTTGGCGGCGGAGCTGCGGTGCGGCAGTACCACCGATATCGGGCCGGCACATCCGGAGTCGGGAAGATCGTATTGGCTGCCGCGTTCGCGCTGATCTTTGCATACTTTGGAGCGAGTTCGTTCTGGAGATCGCGGCGAAGGAAGTAGATGGCCCGCAGACTTAAACGGCACCTCAGTCCCATCGGGGCCAAATTGTGACGCATGTCATAGCGGCTTTCCGGCAACCGGTTGATAGTTGAATCATCTCTTTCACTGAGGCCGACCATGCCCGAAACCAAGTCTAAAGGCGCCGCCACCAAGCTGGCCGACGAACAGGAAACTTCTTCGCACATCAGCGTGCATCCCCTTTACACGCCGGCTGACCTCGAAGGCTGGGACTACGAGCGCGACCTTAACTATCCCGGGCAGTTCCCCTACACTCGCGGCGTGCAGGCCACCATGTATCGAGGCCGACTCTGGACCATGCGGCAGTATGCCGGCATGGGCGACGCCGAAGAATCGAACCGCCGCTACAAGTACCTGCTGAGCCAGGGTACGACCGGATTAAGTGTAGCCTTCGACCTGCCGACGCAGATCGGCATGGACTCCGATAGCCCGCTCGCTATGGGCGAGGTCGGCAAGGTTGGTGTCGCGATTGATTCCATCGAAGACATGATGCGCCTGTTCGACGGAATCAACCTGGAGAAAATCTCCACCTCGATGACCATCAATGCGACTGCGTCGATTCTGCTGGCACTCTACATCGTCACGGCGCGGCGCAACGGGCGTGACGTGCGCAAGCTCTCCGGCACGGTGCAGAACGATGTGCTAAAGGAATACATCGCCCGCGGGACCTACATCTATCCGCCGGCGCAGGCGATGCGCATCATCACCGACATCTTTTCCTACGCTAACGACAACATGCCCGAGTGGAACACTATTTCCATCTCCGGCTATCACATGCGCGAGGCGGGATGCACAGCCATGCAGGAGGTCGCCTTCACCCTGGCCAATGGCATGACTTACGTGCAGGCCGCGATTGATGCCGGCCTCGAGGTGGACCAGTTCGCGCCACGATTGTCGTTCTTCTTCAACGCGCACAGCAATTTCCTGGAAGAGGTTGCGAAGTTCCGGGCCGCGCGCCGTATGTGGGCCCGCATTATGCGCGATCACTTCGGGGCGAAGAATGCCAAGTCGTGGATGCTACGGTTTCACACCCAAACCGCAGGCTCGACCCTGACCGCGCAGCAGCCGGAGAACAACATTGTCCGCACCGCGCTGCAGGCAATGGCGGCGGTGCTCGGAGGGACGCAGTCGCTGCACACCAACTCCTTCGACGAGGCACTGGCGCTCCCGACCGAGCAGTCCGCGCGCATTGCGCTGCGTACGCAGCAAATCATCGCCTACGAGTCCGGCGCGGCGCAAACCGTTGATCCGCTGGCGGGTTCCTACTACATCGAATCGCTAACCAATCAGATCGAAACAGGAGCGCGTGGCTATCTGGAGAAAATTGATGCCATGGGTGGCACGCTGAAGGCCATCGAACGGGGATTCATCCAGCAGGAGATCCAGAACGCCGCGTATGAATATCAGCTTGCCGTCGATCGTCACCAAGCCATTGTTGTCGGTGTGAACGCTTTCGAACTGGAGGAAGAGAAGCCGATACCGCTGCAGCGCATTGACGAGTCGTTGGAGCGCAAGCAGGTCGAACGCCTCCGCGCGCTGCGCGCCAGGCGCGACCAGGCGAAGTGGCACGCCGCGCTGAAGAAGGTCGAGGATAACGGGCGCGGCACCGCCAACCTGATGCCTGCGATCGTCGAGGCCGTCGAAGCCAGCGCCACTGTCGGAGAGATCTCCGACGCCATGCGCCACGTGTATGGCGAGTACCACGAAACCGTGGTCATCTAGGGAATCAGTTAACTCATGAAAAACGGCCGGCGCCCCAACAGACGCCGGCCAAGATTCCAGGCGATCGGCCTACAAGAGCTTAGTGCTCAAAGACACTCACTCCCGCGTCGGTCTTTGGCATCAAGACGACGAATTTGGTGGCTGAGATGACATAAATGACGGCTGGAGCCTGGTCGCCTTGCGCTTCGCCGGTACCTCTGCCATTCGAAGCGATCGAGTAGCTAACGATTGTGTCAAACCACTGATCGAGCCCTGAAGTCCGGCTGGAATCCCCACTGAGAGTGAGGGTGCCGAGACCGTCGGCCGATCCCACATATACGTCATTTTCTGCATTTTCATAGTCGAGCGGAGGCAGTGAGCCGGCCGCGTAGGTGCCAGCGATAGATGCGTTCGAGAACGGTCCGCCAGTTTGCGGTTCGATAACCCCGAAAACGGAATTTGAACCAGTGCCCACGAAGAAGCCGTGGTTCTGGCCTACCACGAAGCCCGCCGGAGCTCCGCCGCCTCCGCCAAAGGCTACGGCTCCATTGGCTGCCACCGTGTAAATCCCCTGCGATGGCGGTTGCTGCGTGATCGTTCCGGCCAGGTCTTCGTCCGCACTAAGAATATTAGTGCTGCCGTCACCGTTGAAGCTGATAATCATGGCGCCGGATTGATCAGCCCCATCTCCAGAGTGGGTGTCCTGGTAATAGAGCACAGCCACGCCGTTCAGCGTGGCATTGCTGAAAGGCCAGCTTTGCTGCAGCACCGAGCCCACCAGCAGCGGAGCCTGAGTGCTGGGGACTGAGTCAATTTGCTCCATCACCAACTCGCCAGCCAAGACCACGTAGATTGCCTGATGGATGGTGCCATTGCTGCTTTGCGTCGTGCTGACACCGCGGCCCGTCTGTGCATCGATGCCGGACACGCTGCCAGTGAAGCTGCAGGTGAAATAACTTCCACCGTCGTTGATATCGCATACTCCGCTGGTGATGTTCCCGGAGGCCAGCGTAAAGGCGCCCACATTAGCCATGCGCAGTGCGTTATTGTCAGCTCCCGTCATGCCGAAAGCCCAGCTCTCGTTGAGTTTGTCGAGAGAAAATGCACTGGGACCCTGCTTGCGCAGCACGCCGGAGCCTCGGCTGCCCTGACCCGTAGTGTCGTCGTACTCGATGATTCTCCCGTTGCCAGAGGAAGAAAGAACAAACGCGAATGTGCTAGGTCCAAACGACTCACCTTGTATCGTGAATGTGTTCAAGCCGCTGGATGCTATCGAGTAGGTGCCGGTAAAAGTTGAATTGAATGGCTGCTCAGCAGTCGGATTGCTATCCAGGACGCCGCTGGTGATGTTCCCCTTGCCATCAAAGATGAAGCTGCCCGCGAGAGTCCACTGGCCCGACTCGAAGTTGAAGCCGTTCAGGAAGAACGCGTAGTTGCCCTTGAGAACTCCAGGATCACCACCACCTCCGGAACTGATGGTGATGCTCAGTTGCGCTGTGGCAGTCATCGGCGGCGATTCCGAGTCGGCAACTTGCACGGTGAAGTTTGAAGTCCCCACCACGGTCGGCGTGCCCCTGATGGCGCGCGTACTGCTGTTCAACATCAACCCGCTGGGCAACTTGCCCGCGGTAATGCTCCAGATGTACGGAGTGATTCCACCGTCGGCCGTCACGCCGGCGTTGTAGGGCACGCCGGCGGTACCAGTTGGCAGCGCTGTGGTAGTGATGCTCAGCGGCACGGCTGGCTGGATAATGATGCTCAGTTGCGCGCTAGCGGTCGCTGGCGGCAATTCCGAATCAGCCACCTGCACCGTAAAGTTCGCGGTCCCAGCACCGGTGGGCGTACCCGTAATGGCGCCAGTGCTGCTGTTCAAGTTCAAACCAGTCGGCAAGCTGCCGGCGGTGATGCTCCAGGCGTACGGAGTGATTCCACCGGTAGCTGCCAGCATTGCACTGTAGGTTGCGTTCTGGGTGCCCGACGGCAGTGACGTTGTAAAGATGGTTAACTGCGTGATGGTTGCGCTGACGGTGATGCTGAGTGGCGCACTGGCTTTCGTGGGCGGCAATTGCGAGTCAGTGACCTGCACGGTTAAGGATAGTTTCCCAACACCGTCGGCGTGCCGGAGATTACACCCCTGTTGGGATCCAGATTCAAACCCGGAGGCAATCCGCCTGAAGTTACGTTCCATGCGTACGGGGTAATGCCGCCCGTCGCTCCCAGAGTCGTGTTGTAGCCATAGTTCAATGTCCCGAAGGTAATGAGGTCGTAGTAATGCTGAGAGGGGGAATCGGCGCAAAATAGGCGGAGATGTCCAGAATCAGTTGCGTTAGGTCGGAGGCATAAGCGTCCATCTTGCCGTTATTACCCGCCGGCACAATCGCCATGTTCGAGGTGACCGCTCCGTCCGATGCGTTTAGCGTCGAGACCCAGGGCTGGCTGATGCCGTCGGGCCACAACGCCAGGAATCCCAGCTCGACCGAAGGCACCACCGTTGCATTGAACACGTACGCCTGCGCATGGCTCGAGGGTGCGCATACGCTGCCGAGAACATAGTTCTCCGCTGAACGGCTGTCCTTTGCCCACGTTGCGTGTGTCCAGCACGCGGCATGGCGGCGCCGCATACAGCGACAGGCCGTTCTGTCCTGGAGCCGCGAAGTAGCCGTTAATGTCGATCAGCAGGTCGGTGTCGTTATAGGCAAACGCACTGACTGCGCCGCGCTTACCTGCGGGTACGATCGCGGCATTCGCCGTGTTTTGCCCAGTCGGAGCGTTCACGGTGGAAACCCAGGGTTGCCCCTGACTAGTGGGCCACACCGTCAGATAACCCAACGGACCATGTGGCACCGCAGTGAAGTTGAGCGAGTAAGCCTGCGCGCTGTCCGGTATGTTGCACAACGTGGCTTCCAGTACCGGAAAATTGCGCGGCACGCCACCGGTCAAGTACGGCCCTCCCAGGTCGCCGGGCGCGTCGCGCGTGTCCGCCACGCGGCACGGCGGCAGCGGGTAAAAGGCCAGAGTGGAATTGCTTATCGGCGCGAAGTAGCCGTCAATATCCAGCACCACATCGGCCGAGTTGGAAACGTAGACACTAACTGCGGCCGAGGCTCCGGCCGGAACGATGGCTGCGTTCGCTTTGATCCGGCCGTCGTACGAGTTCAGGGTCGAGACATAGGGCTGATTTTCTCCCGTGGGCCATACCGTTAAAAATCCGAGAGGTCCGTGGGGCACGACAGTCACGTTCAGCGAATAAGCTGCGGCGGTGGAGGGAATGTTGCAGGACTTATTGTCGGGAATGGCGAAACTGCGAAAGGTTTGGCCTTGAATCGAGGGACCGCCAAACTCGCCATTTGTGTTGCGGGTGTCTGCGATGCGGCATGGTGTTGTCGCAACGAACTGCAGAGGCGTTTGTGACTCAACATGGAGAGCTAGGAAGATGAACACAAGGACGTACCAATAAACTCGTCGCGTCATTTGCACGGCATTCCTCCGCAAAGCACTGACCATGGCGAGGTGCGAAATTGCCTACTCCGCGCAGCGGCAACGATTCTGTAGGTTCTGGAATCCTGCTGGCGCTGCTTGAGGCGCACAAGGCGCCACTCCGCTCCTCGCAAGGCGGCCTGCTGTCAAGGGAAAAATCTCTTATGGAGGGCCTATACCTGCTGGCGAATCTTCCGCCTCGGAAGGGCCGCCAGAAGAACCAGCCCAAATGGTCAACGCAGTGGGAGAATGCCTACCAGTTCCAATTGTTCCCCTGCGGTCTTCGGCTGGCTAGGAATTTCGTTACAAATTTTGTGGATCGATTCCCAAAACTGGTGGCGGCGTAGGTTTGCCCATTATGGTTTAAGGCTCCTAGTGCAGTGCTTGGCTCTGCGAATTGACTAGCTGCCCCGGTTTGGTTACGCTTGCGCACTTCCGTGATGTAGCGCGCAGGAGCAACACATATGCAGCAACCGGTAACACCAGGAAATTCTGAAGCCTTCGAACCCGATCGCAAACTCTCTCGCCGCGAATTCGCTCGTCGCACTGCTTTGGCCGCTACAACCGCGGTCGTCGTTCCAGCCTCCCTGCTCTCGCAGGAGGCTGCGCCCAACCCGGCCCCTGCTCCCGGTGCACGGCCGCAGACTTCACCGCCGCTGTCACCTGAGCTTCAGGCCGAAGGCGAGTTGAAGTATCAGTGGATCATCCAGAACTACGGCAGCCGCCTGACCGACGCCGAGAAGCAGGACGTCCACCGCCTGGTGATGGAAGGTCAGAAGCCGCTGGCTGCGTTTCGCGCCTTCCCGCTCGACAACCCCGATCAGCCCGCGACCGTGCTCAAGTTCACGGACGCCGAGATTTCCGGTGAAGGGAACCGCAAATAATGGCGGTCAGCGAAGAAGTGCTCTATCTCACCGTACGCGAGTTGGGCGACCAAATTCGCACTCGCCAGTTGTCACCCGTCGAACTCACCCAGGCCTATCTCGACCGCAGCAAGAAGCTCGGGCCGCAACTGAACGCCTACGCAACGCTCACTCCCGATCTTGCTCTGCAACAGGCGCGCCAGGCTGAAGACGAGATCAGTAAGGGCCATTATCGCGGGCCTCTGCACGGGATTCCGTATGCAGCCAAGGACCTGCTCGCGGTTAAGGGATATCCCACAACTTGGGGGGCGAAGCCTTACCAGAACCAGCGCTTCGATTACACCGCCACGGTCATCAACAAGTTGAATGAAGCCGGCGCGGTGCTGCTCGGCAAGGCGGCGATGATCGAGCTGGCCGGCGGCTTGGGCTATCGCTTCGCCGCGGCTTCGGCGACAGGAGCAGCCAAAAATCCGTGGAACACGAACTGCTGGACCTGCGGATCGTCAAGCGGCTCCGGAGCAATCGTCGCCTCCGCCATGGCAGCATTCGCCATCGGCACAGAAACCTGGGGCTCGATCGTGTGTCCGGCCGCGTTTTGCGGCGTCTCCGGACTACGCCCAACCTTCGGCCGAGTCGGACGCGTCGGCGCAATGGCGCTCTCCTACTCCATGGACAAGATTGGCCCGATGTGCCGCTCTGCCGAAGATTGCGCTCTTGTACTGACCGCCGTCAGCGGACACGATCCGAGTGACGCCGGTTCGCTGCCCGAGTTGCAAGCGCGGTTCACGTACGGTGCTCCGGCAAAAGCGCTGCGCGTTGCTCGCATTGAGAAGGCGTGGGAGAACCCCGATCCCGATATCGCCGCCGCCTTCGAGCAGGCGCTCGGCGTTCTGCAAAAGTCAGGAGCGGCGATCAGCAGCGTTCAGCTTCCCGAAGGGCCATACGAAACCGCTGGTGGAATTGTAATCAGCGTCGAAGCCGCGTCGGCGTACTCGACGCTCATCGAATCGGGAGGCGTGGCGCAGCTTAGCGATCCGCTAAGCCGCGTTGGAGGCTACGTAGCGCAAACGACTAACTCACAGGACTTCATCCGCGCCCAGCGCATCCGCCGCGTTCTGCAACATAAGATGGACGTCATCTTTCAGCAGTTCGATGTGCTGGTCGCGCCCTCGCAACCGAACGCGGCGTCCACGCTAGACACCAATCTCGAAACCGATCTATCGTTCGCTGATCCGATCGGCGGCATTGGGAACCTCTGCGGCCTGCCCGCACAGAGCGTTCCTTGCGGATTCACCAAGGGCGGGCTGCCGATAGGGATACAGTTTCTCGCTCAGGTGCTGAACGACAGCGCAGTCGTGGCGACCGCCGAGACGTTCCAAGCACACACCGACTGGCACCACAAACACCCGGCGCTGCACTGATCCGAAGGTCGCGGCGTCATCCTAGCCGGTTCGCTCACCAGTAACGGCCGTGCCTTACGCCGTCGCCATGCGCCGGATCGCCAGCGACATCATCAGCCGCGTCACACCGGAGACGATGATGCTGATGCCAAAAAGCGTCCCCACAACCCACTCGGAATTCAACGGCCAATGTGCCCAAATCAGGATGCCGAGCAGGATGGTGATGATGGCATCGAACAGCACCCATCCCCAGCCATGGAGTGGACGCATGTGAAACGCCAGCACCAACGCAAAGATCCCGTAAACCAGCAAGAAACAGGCAAGGAACAAGGTAAGCGCCAGCAAGCCGCCGACAGGATGCATCAGTAGATAGATTCCAGCGACGATGTAGATGAGCCCAAGAATTACCTCGAGTACAGTGCGACCGCCACTGTGGGTGCGGATGCCGTAGATAATCTGCGCAACACCGTTGAAGATGGCCGACCATCCGATGATGAGCGCGATGACGATGCCGAACTCCCATGGAGCCAGCATGGCGATGATTCCCAGCACGATCATCAACACGCCGAGCGCGATGGACCAACCGGAGGCACGCTTTATGCCGCCAAGAATTGCTTCAGCCATAGTTCCTCCACATGTGGGCGCAGGCAGAAGAGGATTGCCGGCGCGACGTTGAACAACTACTCGAAACCGGAGAGATAAACTGAACCAACGGCTGTTGCTATTGTCACCGCGCGGCCGGCAATATTCAACGATTTAACTGTCAACCGTTCGCTCGATCTTGTCGAACAGCTTCATGTCGACGGCGACCTTCTTGCCCTTCCTCGTGCTGGCGGCAAACTTATCCGCCGCGCCCGCCATGAAGGCATTCGCAAAGCGGGCGCCCCATATGACCTCGTCCGGCGTGTAGGAGCTGCGCGTTTGAACCGTTGTAGAAAATATCTCGTCGAAGGCCTTGAGTAGCACCAGGACCTCCGCTTGCGAGTTCCGTAGCGACTCCGCAGTCTCTCCGTGCAACGGGCTGGCCTCATCGATGGGATGCACGACCGTCCAGGTCAGCGGAAGAAACACAACATTGTCGCGCTCCAGCGCCAGTGGATAATAACGGCGCGTGCGCGCGCCATCAGTGTCCTCGAACCGGCTGAGCATCACTTTGGCAGATACTTCGATCAACTCATTAGCGCGCGCGTTGGCCACGCGAAACTCCAATGCCGTGATGTCGTGGTACGGCGCGACGACGGCGTGACGGCTGAACAGGATCTTTGCCGTGGGACGGGAGAAGCGCGCAAACAACAGTCCAGTGACGATGGCGAACCCCATCAACCCGGCCAGCGCCTCGAAGGTGACCACCATGTTGGCTGCGACACCGATGGGTGCAACATTTCCGTACCCGATGGTGGAGAGCGTCTCCACACTGAAGAAGAAGGCCCGCAGGAAGGGATGGTTTGCCAGGCCGAGCGTGCTGCCGGCCAGCGCGTCTCGACCACAGGCCAGGTAAGCGCCTGCGAACAACGCGTTTGCCACAAAATACGAGCCCGCGAAAATGAAGAAAAAATACCACCAGGAAAGGGTAAGCAGGGCATGATAGAGGCTGAACGAAGACAAGAACCCAAGGCCGCGGCGCTCGACGTTGAAGCTCCCATCGCGGTTCAGTAGGCGCTGCTGGCTCTCGCGGGAAACAACCGAGCCGAAGCCCAGGTCACGCAGGTCCTGCTCGCTCAAAGGTTGTGTCCGCGAAACCATAGGAGTTCGATGCTCCTGCCCATCCAGAGATTCGTCTAGCTACCGCCGGTTGTCGGTCTGCGGCTCGGGATGGATGAGCACGCGAAATAGCTCGGGAACTTCCTGGCGGAAGCGGCCCTCCAGCGCGGTCTGGATGTCATGCACGCGGGCCAGCGGCAAGTCGTCCTGCATGGTGCAGTGCAATGAAAGATAAAGTCGTCCGCCGACTCGCTTGAACATGAGATCGTGCATGTCCACGACTTCAGGAAAACCCGCGGTCACTGACTGGAGCCGTTGCTCGAATCCTGGAGCGCGTACCGGGCCGTCGCTGGTTTCAATTGTGGCGGGTTCGCTTTCGATGTGGGTCAAGATGCTCGAAATCTCGCGGATGTCCTGCCTCATCTCTCCTTCCAGGCGGGTCACGCGATCGTGGGCTTCCTTCAGGCTGAGCCGCTCATCCAGTTCGACATGCTGTTCGACGTGCAAACGCCCGCCGATATCCTGCACGCTGATGTCGTGCACGTTGAGATTGTTGCGGGTGGCGACCGCGCGAATTTTGTCGAACAGGCTCTCCTGGACGCTGGCGCGCGACACGGTGTTGACCACGACATCGGCATCGGGCAGCGCTGCGCGAATGCCTGCCGCCACTTCGTGGGAAACCTGCTCCGATTTCTGAAACGTCACGTTGCGCGACATGGCGACGGATACATCGGCGAAATAGCGGCTGCCGGCCTTGCGGATGCGAACGCGGTCCACTTCCAGCACACCGTTCACCCGGTACACCTCCTGGATGATGCGATTCCGCACACCCGCAGGAGCCGCGTCGAGCAAGGCGTCAATCGTCTGCCGCGCCAATCGCCAACTGACGTAGACGACTATGCAGGCCACGACCAGCGCCGCGACAGGGTCGGCCTTGTTCAGCCACGGTTGTGCGTAGCGGCGTCCCGCGAGCACCAGCGCCAATCCCAGAATTACGACCGCACTGGACCAGATGTCGGTGCTGAAGTGCAGCGCGTCGGCGTGGAGGGCTTGGCTGTCGTACCTATCGGCGATGCGTTTCAGACGCCGCGAACGCCAGAAGTCGACCACAATCGAGGTCCCCATGACCGCGAACGCCCAGACGCTCGGCTCGATCTCGACCGTATGGAAGAACAATCGCCTGACGGCTTCGTAAACAATCCAGAGGCACGTCAGCAGCAGCAGGCCGGTTTCGATGAATGCCGAAAAACTCTCGAACTTCCCATGACCGTATTGGTGGTCGGCATCGGCCGGTTTGTCGGAAACGCGAACCGAGAAGTACGTAATGGCAGTGGCGACAAGATCCAGCCCGGAGTGTGCCGCCTCCGAGAGAATACCCAGACTGCCGGTCGTGATGCCGACCACTACTTTCATCAGCGTGATCGCTACCGCGGCGTAGATGGAGTTCAGGGCAACAGCCTTCTTCTCCAGCCTCATGTTGGCAGTGCTGACGGAGTCCGCCATATCCTCGATTATCACGTTCCCCCCTGAATCCCACAACCTCAACCGCGGCGCAAAAGCAGATTGTCGGCCTGCGATGTGATAGGATTTTTCTTGCATTTTCCCTGCTCCGCCTCAGGCGGTACTACTCCGGAGGAATACCAGTTCATGTCACGTTCTATCTTGATGGCGCTTGCGATTTCGTGTGTTTTCAGCTGCGCCAGCTATGCCCAGGATTCGGCTGCGAAACAGCAGCCCACTTCGCCTCCAGCCTCAACTGCCAGCGGTCAAAATCCTGCCGCGCCTGCACCGGCCGCAGCTCCCGCCCCTGCCGCGACTCCGGCTCCCAATGTCAATGCAGTCCCGATGACGGAACCAGTCCTCACGCTCAAGGGCGCCTGTCAGCCCCAAGCCGGGGCCACCACGCCACCGCCAGGATGCGTCAGCAGCTTGACGCGCGAACAGTTTGAGAAGCTCGTCAAAGCACTCTCCCCGCCTGATCGGCCCCCCATGACGCCGGACGTGATGCGCAGCTTTGCGACCCAGTATGCCAAACTGCTGACCTTTGCCGACGTGGCTCGTTCCATGGGGATGGAAAACGATCCCCAGGTGCAGCAGATCATGCAGTTCGCCAAGAACCAGATCCTGACCGAGGCGCTCAATCGACGCATCACCGAAGAGTACTCTCATCCTACGGATCAGCAGATTGAGGATTACTACAAGGACAACAGCAAGAAGTACCTGGAAGTGACGTTGCAGCGCATTATCCTTCCGCGCAACCAGGGTAATGCCGACAAGCCCAAGCCATCCGAGGCTGATGAGAAGGCTTACGTTGACAAGATCAGGGCGCGTTGGGTTGCGGGCGAGGACCCAGAGAAGCTGGAAAAGGAAGCAGCGGAGCAAGCTAGCGTCAACACTCCTCCGGCCAACGTCAATGTCGGCCCCCGGCGTCTCGGTACGCTTCCTGAAGCGCACGAGGCGGTCTTCGAGCTGAAGCCGGGCGAGATTTCGCAACCGTTTTCCGATCCTGCGTCCTTCTACATCTACAAGGTGGTCTCCGTTCGCACGGTCCCTCTCAGCGAAGCCAAAGCCGCCATCACGAGCACGTTGCAACGGCAGTTGGTGACGGACAAAATCCAGCAGATCCAGGGCTCGGTGACGCCGGTCTTGAACGATGCCTATTTCGGTCCGGAAAAGCCGCCGGCTCCCAGGCAGCCTCGGATTATTAACCCTCGCCGAGGAGCACCACCGGCTCCAGGTGCAAGCGGTCCGCCGCCGGGCGCGGGAGCTCCTCCTCCGCCAAACCCCGGGAACGCGCCGCCGCAAAACCCGCCAACGCCTCCTCAGTAGTTATGTCGCCGGAACGGACTGTCCTGGTTACGGGTATAGCGGGAAACCTGGGAATTAGGCTGCTTCCGTTACTGGCTGACTATCGTGTGGTGGGCGTTGACATGCGCCCACCCGACAGTTCCCTTCCAATCGCGCGATTCGAGCAGATCGACCTGGGCCGCGAAGCGTCTTGCTGGCAGCTCATTGAGTTGCTACGCGCGACCGGCGCGCGCTCCGTCGTCCATCTCGCTTTTGTCCTCGATCCGCTGCGCAGCGGCATTCTCGACGTCGAGCGCATGTGGCAGATCAATGTGGCCGGAACCGCTCGCGTCATGGAGGCGGTGAGCGTGGTCAATCGCACTGGAGGCCACATCGGGCAGTTCATCTTTCCCAGCAGCGTTTCGGCTTACGGTCCGGAAACACCCGGGCCGGTCAAGGAAGATTCTCCGCTGCGCGCGCATACCTTGCCATACGCCATTCATAAGCGCGAGAGTGATGAAGTGGTCCGCTATCGCGCCGAGAGTCTTGGCGACTGCCGCACCTACATCCTGCGCCCGCACATTTTCACTGGCGCGACCATGCAGAACTATATGGTAGGAGCGTTGCGTGGCACACCGCTAGGCAGGAGCAAGCGAGCTGCCGGCATGCGCGCTGCCGGCAAGAGGCTTCCGTTGATGCTGCCTTTCGGCAAGAAGTATCTCGCGAACCAGCTCCAGTTCGTACATGTGGACGACATGGCGCGCCTGCTGGTCTATCTCTTGCAGCGGCCCGAAACCGATCCGCCGATGACCATCTTGAACGTCGCCGGCCGCGGAGAACCCATCACCATCCAGCGCTGCGCCGAGATCGCGAACTCCCAGATCAAACGCGTTCCGCGCGCCGCTTGTCGCGCTGTTCTGCGCCTGTTGTGGAATTGGGAAATCTCGTCCATTCCTCCCGCAGCGCTGCCTTACATGATCGGCTCTTACAGCATGGACACCACTCGTCTCCAGCAGTTTCTTGGCGCAGAGTATCCGCGGATCATTCAGTACACGATTGAGGAAGCGCTAAGAGACAGCTTCAGCAGCGGTGGCTAGTGGATAGAAAGAGCACCGAAACTGCTTACCGGGGAAGCTCGCCTAAGCTTTTAGCAAGGCAGTAGTCATCGTTCAGCATTCAGCCGACCTCGTTGCGTTGTCGTCCCGACCGAGGACTTCAGCTCCCCACTAATTGGCAATCAGCTTTCAGCCTTCAGAAGGAGCAGGCAGCTCAAGCCACTGACAACTGGAAACTGACTACTGGCAACTGGCACCTCCACTCTCGGCGCACTAAGTAGAATCAACCTTGAAAACTTCTCTGCCATCAGGTCAATACTGTAGGTGCAGGCAATAGCTTACTTAGCCTGTCACGCCCCACCGTGGAGACATTTACCGACTTGGGTAAAAGTTTCCCGCCCACTTGTGCCGAGCTGACGGATAACTCTAGTGTTTTCTTGTCCATAGTTTTGGCCTATTCGTTGCACGTGGTTCCCATGCATGCGGCGTGCTTTGCGCTGCACATGAGAGTAGCCCGGTAGTGCCACTTGCGTGGACTTCGGGAAACCGAAAATCACCGGAGGAGGAGTATAAAAAAAGTAATTCTGTTTGCAACGTTGGCGATCTTTCTGGCTGGCGTGAGCTTCGCGCAGCGCGGGGGCTCTGCGCGACCTGGTCCTAGTGCGGGGCCGTTCGCCCCTAACGCGAGGACGATGGGTCCGAATGCAAGGGTCGCTCCTGATGCAGGGACCATCGGTCCCAATGCGAGTGTGCGCGTGGGGCCTAATGCAAGAACCGCTCCAAATGCGGAGACAACTGTTGCCCCCAACACGACAACCGCGCCGAACGCGAAGACCACCGTTGACCCTAACGCGAAAACCGTTAATCCTAACGCGACAACCGTGCCAAACGGAAAGACCGTCACTCCCAATCCGCGGACGGTCGCTCCTGATGCTAGTGTGAACAATCCGAATGCGCAGAATTAGCGGCTGTGAGGACTGTCATTCGAATCTGGGCTGGCCTGGGCCGGTCCAGATTTTTCAATTTGGAAAACCAACACTACGACACCGTTCAGGAACAGGGTCTGCGACAGAGTATTGTCTCAATCTCCTCCATGGCTGTAATCCTGGTACACCCCGCAGCATATGATAATGTCACCCACCTTCCGAAAGTAAGTCGTCTTATGCTCTTGTCTATTTGTTTCCGGATTCAGATAAACATAATCGACCCATCCCGAACCCTGTGACTTCGCCTTTTCCACTATTTCCTTGCGAAAGAGCTTCCCTTCGGTGTCCGGAACATTGATCAGATTTTGCCCTATCAGTGCCGGGTTCTTAGGGTGAGCAAGCATAACGCCCTGAGAATCGTACGCGAATACATAAAGTTCACCTTTGTCAAACATCCCCTTGGGCTTGCTGATCTCTGCAAGTGCCTTCTCTTTTCCCTGATACTTCACATACGCAGCAGCGCTCTTCACCAGTGCCTTTGCATCGTCTCTATCGGTCGCGTACGAGAGAACTGCAAATAAGAACAAACCGATCACAATTAAGATTGCTATAGTTTTTTGCATGCTCTTTCCTCCACTTCTTTTCAATTTGGAACGACTGGGATAACACCAGTTTCATTATTCGACTATAGTGACTTAAAGGCGCATCTCATCAAGCCTGCCCGGCTGTCGGCTGTTCGTCAGGCACGATGCCCTCTAGGATTGCCTCCGGTTCTTCGGCTTCTGCTTCAGTTTCCTTGTTAAGAACCTGCGACATCCTGTCCTTGTCGAGTTCACCCTCCCAGCGGGACACCACCATTGTTGCCACACCATTGCCAATCATGTTGGTGAGGGCGCGCGCCTCGGACATAAAGCGGTCAACCCCGAGAATCAGGGCGAGGCCAGCAACGGGAATAGTGGGTACGGCGGCAAAAGTGGCCGCCAGGGTGATAAATCCGCTGCCAGTAACACCGGCCGCCCCCTTAGATGACAAAAGCAGTACACCCAGAATAGTAAGGGTCTGGATGAACGTGAGCCGGGTATTGGTAGCCTGGGCCACGAAGATCGCTGCCATGGTCAGGTAGATCGAGGTGCCGTCAAGATTGAAGGAGTAGCCAGTCGGGATTACCAGACCTACCACCGACTTGCTGCAGCCCAGGTTTTCCAGTTTGGCCATCATGCGGGGCAGGACCGACTCCGAGGAAGAGGTTCCCAGCACGATCAGCAACTCCTCCTTGATGTACTTGAGAAACTTTAAGATGCTGAAGCCGCACAGTCTGGAGATAGTCCCCAGGACAATAAAGATGAACAGCAGGCAGGTCAGGTAGAAGCTGGCCATCAGCATGCCCAGCTTACTCAGGGAGTGGAGGCCGAATTTTCCGATGGTAAAAGCCATGGCGCCAAAGGCGCCAATGGGCGCAGCTTTCATGATAACTCCCACAACGCCGAACAGCACCTGTGCTACCTCGTCAATCACGTTGAAGGCTACTTTGCCGCGCTGACCGAGCATGGAGAGAGCGAAACCAAACAAGATCGAAAAAAACAGTACCTGCAGAATATCGCCCTTGGCAAAGGCATCTACCACGGTGTTGGGAATGATATTCATCAGGAAGTCTACCGTGCTATGCGCCTGTGCCTTTGCAGTGAACGTCTCCAACGCTCGGATGTCCAGCTTGGAGACATCAGCATTCATGCCTACGCCCGGCTTAATCACGCTGACCACCACCAGGCCGATCGCCAGGGCCAGAGTCGAGAGGACCTCAAAATAGAGCAGTGCCTTGACGCCAACCCGGCCTACCTTCTTCATGTCCTCCATGCCGGCGATACCTGTTACGACAGTACAGAAGATGATCGGAGCGATGATCATCTTGATCAGTTTGATGAAGCCATCGCCCAGTGGTTTCATGTCCGCGCCGGTTTCGGGGCGGAAATGCCCGAGCAAAGCACCCAAGACGATCGCGGTCAATACCTGGAAGTACAAATTCTTATAAATTCTTTTCCCTTTCATGCCAGTCTCCCACGTCGATATGAATGAGAATCTTTAGCCGGAATTTCAGTTGAGCTCCCAACAGCCTCACACTATATACCCCAGCGGGGAAGTCGAGTACACGATTTGTTCTCTGGCTGGGCCAGTAGCTCGGTATAAGGGCCCGTCTGGCTCGACCGGAAACCGAAACTGCTGACCGTGGCGTTCCGTCCGGTCTTGTCAGACGGCCCTCCGCCCCTTCCTGGCTCTGGATCAATTTTCCCGTTTCCCGCAGCCCCGCCTATCACGCCGGCTTCAAAAAGGAAATGTGGGACAATATGGAAACCGCTGGCTGGTAAACAAGCATGAAATATCGCATCACAGCCGAGGGAGTTCTGGAGACCGGGCTCTCAGGCTTCGACCTGATTAACTTTCCCTTGCTGAACAAGGGAACCGCGTTCACTGAAGACGAGCGCACCGATTTCGCCCTACACGGACTCTTACCCCCGCATATTGGCGATCTTGAGGATCAGGCGGCGCGCCGTCTTAAGGCGCTGCGCGACTTTGAAACCAATTTCGAGCGCTATGCTTACCTACGGGACCTGCAGGACACGAACGAAACCCTGTTTTACGCCGTGCTTGTGCGCAACATCGAAGAGATGATGCCGCTGGTGTACACGCCGACGGTCGGCGAAGGATGCCAACGCTTCAGCGAGATCTGGCGCAAGCCACGCGGACTATTTCTCAGTTATCCCAACCAGCATAGGATTCGCGAGATCCTCGGGCATCACCGCTACGACGAAATCCGTGCGATCGTGGTCAGCGATGGCGAGCGCATTCTCGGGCTCGGCGACCAGGGTGCGGGAGGCATGGGAATCCCCATCGGCAAGCTCGCGCTCTATACCGCCTGCGCTGGCATTCACCCGCAGTCGTGTTTGCCGGTACTGCTCGACGCCGGCACCGACAACGTGGAGCGCCTCGAAGATCCTCTCTACGTCGGCTGGCGTCACCAGCGGGTACGTGGCGCCGAGTACGACGATTTCGTCGAAGCCTTCATCAGCGCCGTGATTGAGCGCTGGCCCCACGTGCTCTTGCAATGGGAGGATTTTGCCGGCATCAACGCAGGACGCCTGCTCGAGCGCTATCGCGACCGGCTTTGCACCTTCAACGACGATATCCAAGGGACAGCGGCCGTGGCCGCGGGAACTCTGCTGGCCGCCATCAACGTTACCGGTGTGCCCTTGACGGAGCAGCGCATCGGGCTCTTCGGAGCTGGATCAGCTGGCATCGGCATCGCCTCGCTTCTGCTGACCGCGATGAAGAACGCCGGCCTGAGCGAAGCGGAAACGCGCCGCCGCTTCTACGCGGTCGATAAAGACGGCTTGCTGGTGGAAGGCATGGCGGAAATACGTCCGGCACAGCAGCCATTTGTGCAACCTCGTTCCGCGATCGCCAATTGGGATCTGGAGCATAAAGATCGCATCAGCTTGCTCGATGTAGTGAGGAATGCCAAACCAACGACGCTCATTGGGGTCTCGGGACAAGCTTGCGCATTCACGCAGGAGGTGATTCGCGCGATGGCTGCCTCAGTCGAGAGGCCGGTTATTTTTCCGCTGTCAAATCCTACGTCACGTTCGGAAGCTACACCTGCGGATTTGCTGACGTGGACTGAAGGGCGGGCGCTTATCGGCACCGGAAGCCCGTTCGCTGCGGTGAACTGGAATGGCCGCCAAGTGCCGATTGACCAGACGAACAACTCGTACATCTTCCCGGGAATGGGTTTGGGTATCTTATCGGTCGACGCGCGGCGCGTCACTGACACGATGTTCATGGCCGCCGCCAAATGTCTCGCCGAACCTTCTCCCGCACGGCGCAGTAAGTCGGGACGATTGTTGCCGCCGGTCTCGGAACTTCGCTCAGTCTCATTCGCCGTGGCTAAGGCGGTCGCGCTTCAAGCGATCAAGGATGGAGTTGCTGTCCCGCTTGATGAGCCATCCTTGCAATCTCGCATGCGCGCCAACGTTTGGGATCCGGTCTATCTTCCTTACCGCTTCGTCCCTTGCCCGTGAATCCTGGCAAACTCGCGTCCGATGAACCGCAGACACGGTTTCACGCTGGTCGCCGCCTGCGGATTCTTCCCGTTACAGTCGAAGTAGCCTGCTTTTCGCCACGAAGCGACGAGACAGGAATCTGGCAACTGGTGTTAACCATTCCCTGACCCTATCCCCTGATTTTTTTCCAGCTTTGGGACTTCGTATTATCCAGTTGATAACGCGACCCCCTCCCCCCTCATTCTTTCGAGCAGCTGCAGCGCGAGCAGATTGTACGCATCCGCATCGAAGCGGTCAGCCTGGACTCGACCACCGTCAAAGTCCATCCCGACGGCATGGGCGCTTTTAAAAAAACGGACCGCAAGCCATCGGCAAGTCGCGTGGGGGATGGACCACCAAGATTCATATGGTTGCCGCAGATGCTCGAACGGCCAGCACCCGCAGCGTCGTAGACTGGGCCACGCATCCTGGTTCGGTGTCGCCCGGCTTCACAGGCCGCCGAAAAGGCCTCACTTTCGTTGCGGCCCGCCGCTCCTCCACCGCGTGGACCTGTTGTCAGCGAACCGACCCTGTCGTGAGACGCTTGGGGCCGGCCTCGAGTATGTGCTCTGGGCACTCGGCCATCATCAGCTTGAAATTTTCGATGAAGCGGGCCGCCAGCGCATCGTACTTGTCAAGATACTGATCCCGGCTTGGCCAGGTATTCGCCGGGTCCAGGATCTGCGACGGCACTCCCTCGCATTCAACCGGCACATCGAACCCAAAAACCGGATCCTTCTTGTAGGCCACCTTGAGCAGTGAGCCGTTGAGCGCGGCATTGAGCAGCGCGCGGGTGTGATGGATGCTGATGCGCTTGCCAACGCCAAACGGTCCTCCCGTCCAGCCAGTGTTCACCAGCCACACATGCGCGCCGTGCTTTTCGATCTTCTGCCGCAGCAGCTCCGCATAGGCCAGCGGGTGATGCACCATGAACGGCCCCCCGAAGCAGGTGCTGAAGGTCATCTCGGGTTCTACTCCAAGCCCGATCTCGGTGCCGGCGATCTTGCTGGTGTAGCCGGAAATGAAATGGTAGATCGCCTGGTCCGGGTTGAGCTTGGAGATGGGCGGCATCACACCTGAGGCATCGCAGGTAAGGAAAATGACGTTTTGCGGATGCCCTGCGCGCTTCTGCGGCAGGTGATTCGCAATGTAGGAAAGCGGATATGCCGCTCGCGTGTTTTCCGTCACGGTGTAGTCGTTCAAATCCAGATGCCGCGAGACGGTGTCGAAGGTGACGTTTTCCAGCACGGTCCCAAACTGCCGCGTGCAGGCATAAATCTGCGGCTCGGCCTCGGGCGAAAGACGAATCACCTTGGCATAACAGCCATCTTCGAAGTTGAACACTCCGTTGTCGCTCCAGCCATGTTCGTCGTCGCCGATGAGGCGTCGCTTGGGGTCGGCGGAAAGCGTAGTCTTGCCGGTGCCCGAAAGCCCGAAGAAAATGGCGACATCGCCGTCGGCGCCGACGTTGGCGGAGCAGTGCATGGAGAGCACGCCTTGCAGCGGCAGCAGGAAATTCAGGACCGTAAAGATGGTCTTCTTAATTTCCCCGGCGTAGCTGGTGCCGCCGATGATGGCCAGTCGTTCCCGGAAATTGATAATGATGAACGTTTCCGTGCGCGTGCCGTCCACCATGGGCGAGGCCTGAAACGAGGGCGCCGCGATCACGGTGAATTCGGGCATATGCCGACGCAGTGCGTCTTGACCTCGGATCTTCAGGAACATGGTGCGCGCAAACAAACTGTGCCACGCCTTTTGGGTGATGATGCGGATGGGCAGGCTGTACTCCGGGTCGGCGCCGGCGAAGCAGTCCTGCACGAAAACATCGCGCCCCTGCAGGTAGCCCTGAAGGCGCGCCAGCAGCGCGCTGAAATTCTCGCTGGTGCAGGGGCGGTTGTACTGGCCCCACCAGATCTTGTCCTCGGTGGATTGCTCGCGTACCACGAATTTGTCGGCTGCGGCTCGCGCGGTGTGTTTTCCGGTGTTCACCACCAGTGGTCCAAGGTGCGAAAGACTGCCCTCGGAACGGAAAATGCTCTCTTCGTAAAGCGCCGGCGTGGGCAGATTCCAGTAGGCACGCCGCAGATTCACCAGCCCATGGTTCGCCAGGCCGTAGGCACTGGCCAGCTTCCCGGCCTCTTTCACAGCGGGAGATTGCACGTCGAGATAGATGTTCATAGCCAATCCCTCACAAGTTTGCGGTCGCCGAGGTAGAGTTCGTTGGACGAACTCGGATCAAGCGCCCACTTGATGCGATCCAGACCCTCGGTGACATCGCGGATGGTGCCGCAGTAACTCAGCCTCAGATGCCCCTCGAAGCCGAATTCCTTGCCCGGCACCGTGACCACCCGCACTTTCTCGAGCAGGAAAGTGGAGAGCTTCTGCGAGTCCTTCATGTATGCGCTGAAGTCCGGGAAGCAGTAGAAGGTGCCCTCCGGCTTGTAAACTTTGACGCCGTCGAAAGCGTGCAAACGGTCCATCATCACGTTGCGGTTGTTCTCCAGGGTGACGCGCAGGCTGTCGACCGACGATTGCACGCCGTTAAGCGCGCCCACGGCTGCCCACTGCGATGGGGAAGCGGGCCCTGAGGTCTGTTGCGACTGTATGGTCGCCATGGCCTCGATCAGCGGCTTACTAGCGATGGCCCAACCGATGCGGAACCCCGTCATGGCGTACATCTTCGATACGCCGTTGATCACCACCAGCTTGGATTCTTCGAGCGGCGCCTTCATGAAGTCGTAGGCGATGGGCGCGGTCTTGCCGTCGAACACCAGCCGGTTGTAGATGTCGTCCATGATGAGATAGATACTCCGCTTTTCGCAAAACTCGACCATCTCGTGGACGAAATCCGGGGAGTACATAGCGCCCGAAGGGTTATTGGGACTGTTCAGAATGATGGCTTTGGTGTAGGAACCGCACGCCGCGGTGATCTCTTTGACGGTTGGGAAAAACGTTCCGTCCTCGGCAGTGACCGGCACGGGAACACCGCCCGCGAGCTTCACCATCTCCGGATAACTCACCCAGTAGGGAGCCGGGAAAATCACTTCTTCCTTCGGGTCCAGGATGGCGTGCAGCAGCACCATCAGGGACTGCTTGGCGCCGCCAGAAGCGATTACGTTGTCTGCCGACACAATCTTCTTGTAGTGCTCTTCGGTATAGCGAATGATGGCTTTCTTCAGTGCAGGAATCCCGTCCGGCGCCGTGTACCGGATTTCTCCGGTGTTCAACAGTGCCGCGCAGTTGATCACTGCATCGGTGGGTGCCTTACTCTTTGGTTCGCCGCCTCCCAGGTGAATGATTGGCTCTCCTTTGTCGCGGAGCAGCGCCGCAGTTTCATTCAGCTTGAGAGTCGCCGACTCCCGGATGGACCGGGCAAGCTGACTCAGACTCATGATGTTTATTTCCTTCCTTGAGCATATTAGTACTTTGATACCGCTCCGCACCGGGCAGCAAAGGGGTGGACCGTTAGCCCCGTATTGATTTCATACGACAAAATATCCTTCAGTCAGTGATTTCGCACACATCACTAAGTGATTAGGTGGCCGCACAAACAAGGTAGGGTCCCTGCAGAATGGAAAAAAGCGGCAAGCTCCCCCAAGCCCGCCGCCCGAAGCTAGCTTCCAGATTCGGCAGCCGGCCAGTCGTGGATCAATGCGTCTCCACGATAAACTGTTTCACCGTATTCAGGTTCGTCTCTGTAACCTCGTCGAGAAAGTCTCCATAGTTGAGGTCTTCGCCGCCGGTTGGGAATCCCCACTGATCGGTACCCGGAGCAACCACTGCCGCTTTGCCGTCGTAGGAATTGTCGCGATTAGACATCAGTCCCCAGTTGGTGGCTTCTGCCTTTGAGCTGTCGGTGAGCGACCAGAAGTCGATGCCGAGAATCGGGTAGTCACCGTTGGTGGCCTTGGCGTTGTACAACACGCTGAGGTCACTGTTGTAATGCAGCCCGCGAACTTCCTGCGTGGGATAGTCGTACGCCCCACCTGGGTAGCCGTGGAAGTAGGAATCCTGGTTCGCCGTGATGCTAGGTGATGGTCGGCTTGCCAGTGAGGTCATAGGCCTGAGTACTGATGCTGACATTCTGCGGACTCGCGGGGCTGTAGCTAATGGCGAGGGCATCCACTCCGGCATCGGCCAGGGCCTGCAGGACTTGCGGCCGAATGCCCATGGCACCCACGCCTTCGAGGGCCGAGGGACCGAAGATCATGTGGTTTTTGTCGCAGCTTCGAATGGCCTTCACGGCAACACTTTCCATCTGGTAAACATACTGGTAGAGAAATGCATTCATGTCGGCCTGTAACGCCGCGGTTTCGCCTTTCAGCATGTATGGATCGGTGCCCATCCATTTCGTGTGCCGTCCATCTTCATCGAGGACGCCGGTGCCCGCGCCAAATCCGCCGCTGTCGCCAAACGCAGTGTAGTTACTGCCCCACGCCGCGTTCAGTTTTGCGATGGTTCCATACTTTTACTGGAGATAACCCCCCCACGCATACTTGGAGTACAGCTTCGTGTCCTTAAAGCCGGCCTGCTGAAAATTCGTGACCGCGACAAACCACGCCGCGTTCGGATATGGAGCTGGGCCGCTGCCAATCCCTTCGATCGTCCAGAAAAAGTCAGCGTCCTCGGTGGTGATACCGATAATCCACGGCACGGCGCCGAAGCCGCCTGTGATGGCGTTATTTTGCAGCACAATATCACCGGCGTAGGCCTGCGCCCACTTTGGATCGAAAACGTCCAGCACCCCACGCCGCAATAATTGTGGGCGCAGTTGTAAGTGGAAGAAGGGATTCCGTTGATGATTTGCTTGATGGGTTCGTCGAGTCCAATGTCGGACGGATGGTAGATGGCCAGGTCCGCAGTGTCCATGAAGAAGATGAACGGCAGCTTCACCGGATTGCTACTCTTGCCGCCCCACGTTCCGACGGGCAATCCGCGCGTGCCGGTATACTCGCCAAGGGTATTGAATCCCCAGCTCAGCATGCGTTCACCGCGATGCATGGCCCACAACTCTGCGTCGTTGTTGTAACGCTGCTGCATGATGCCCGTTTCAATGAAGTCTTCGTTCGCATTGAATACTGAGAGCAGACAGAAGTTATTTCCGCTGGGAGAGACGAGCTTCCAACGGCCGCTTTGCTTCTCCATGTGGAAATATCCAGTCGCTGCTTTCGTCGCGGGGGCTGCTGTCAGGCCTCCGTAGGTGTCGAATCCGATGGAGACGTTCAACGAGTACGAGGAAGTCTTGTTCACGGGCGCTTGCTGGAATCAGTGGCCTTCACCTGGAAATTAAAGCTTCCCGTGTCGCTTGGGGTGCCGATGATCTTGCCTGCGTTGTTCATGGTGACGCCCGGCGGCAGACCTCCGCTTACAAGGGTGTAGGCGTAGGGAGCAATTCCGAACGAAGATTGCAGCGCGGCGGAATACGGCTGCAAGTAGTGTCCGCCGGGAATATCTGTTAACCCCGGCGTCGAACCTGCAAATGCTGAGGAACAAATGAGCAGAGAAAGAATAACTAAAAGCTGGTTCTTCGGGACGCTCCGATAAGCGATGGTCGAACTACCTCCACATTGGCCTACATCGGCGGCGCTCGCGCCACTGCTACTGGCTTGGAGGGACAATTCGGGCTAGCTGCCGGAGCTGTACTCACCTGCACCGGGGTACAGTTTGCGAGAAGGTTACGAGGCGAAAACGCGGGCAGAGTGCAAATGATGTCTTTTGGGGCATTGCTGAGGTTGTCGTATGATTCCCGTCACTGGACCAGGCAAGAGTCCGCAAGAGGTGACAGATATTGGCAGCCAGCGAATTTGAGTTCAGGCAACGATTCTGGATTATCGGCGCGATCTTTTTTTTCGCGTTCTTGACCTACAATCTCGATCATCAGAACGCCGGTGTGGCGCTGACGGACTGGATCGCGCGCGTCCGCGCGACTGCGGCCACCCGTGCGGACTATCGCCGACGTTTGCTGTCGCGGCGCTGTTCGCCGTTGCGGCGGCGCTGGTCCGCACGTGGGGGACTGCCTATTTGAATTCTGAAGTGATGATTGCCATGCGGGTGCAAACCTCGCGCCTTGTCGCGGACGGGCCTTACCGTTATGTGCGCAATCCCCTATATTTCGGGAACATCTTATTGGCCGTAGGATTCGGCCTGATGGCCAGCCGCGTCGGGTTCGTCATACTTGTTGTGGGGATGGTCGTGTTCTGTCACCGGCTCATCCTTCGCGAAGAAACTGAAATTGTGGCAAGCCAGGGAGACAGTTACCGCGCATATTGTGCGGCAATCCCGCGGCTTTTGCCAGCGCTGCGGCCCAAGTTGCCGTCGGCCGGAGGGATACCGAACTGGGCAGATGGTATGCTCGGCGAAGCCTTTATGTGGGTGCTGGCGGCATCCGTCATTGTTTTTGCCATCACGTTGAACCAGACGATCTACTTCGTTGTTTTGGCATCTTCGTTCCCGGTATATGCCGTCTGTCTCGCCGTCATCAAGCGGCGGCGCAAGCCTGCGGGTGCGGACACCGAAGAGGACAACGCGGAGGCTCCGGCGAAACGCGCAGGGTAGGGTTGGTTTCACCCGCGGCTGTCGCAAACGGGTGAGCAGAGCAAAATCAGCGATTCTGGTTCATACTATTGCACTATCGAGGCTGCCCTCAGCTTGCATCTGGTTCTGTGGAGTGCTGTTGTGTCTCCGGAGTTGGAACAGATCCGCCGCGAGGCGGAGCGTCTAACGGGCGATATGTCGCAGGCGCAGTGGCGTCACGCTCCGCCAGGAAAGTGGAGCTGCGCCCAGATCTTCGAACATTTGCTCCTGAGTTACACCGCAACCACCAGGGGGACGTTGAAGGCCATGCAGATTGGGAAACCCCTTGGAGGCAAGCCCACGTTGCGCGATCGCATCAGTACGTTCTACGTGGCTGGACTCGGGTTTCTGCCATCAGGACGTAAGGCCCCGGAGCAAACGACCCCCAAAGATGGCATAGGCCTGGAGTCGTTGCGTCAGTTTAACGATGCGCTGGTCGCCATGGACGCGACCCTGACCGATGCTGAGAAGCGGTTTGGAACCAGGGTCAAGTTGCTGGACCATCCAATTCTCGGACCGCTTACCGCAAGAGAATGGCGACGCCTCCATCGCACCCACGCCAGGCACCACTTGAAGGAAATCGCCGAAAGAGCCAAACACTTCGGTTCAGCCGACGCCTGATCACGAACGTCTTTTAAAAGAAACTGAGATACCACTGCCATATCGCTCCGCCGAAGAATAACGCGGCCAGGGAAGATGCGCTGATGAATACGCCGAATGGAACTTCCCACGATTGCAGTATCTGGCCCAGTGAAGTTCTGCCGTCATCGGCGTTGCTTGCACGGCGCACCATCCAGATCAGCGCGTAGACCGTAGCCATTACAGGCGCCAGGAAAATCACGAACAACGTCACCTTCAGCCCCAGGAATGCTCCAGCCATGGCGATCAGCGCGAAATCACCGATACCCATCCCTTGCCGCTTGCGTAGCAGAAAGTAAAGTCCTGACGCGACGAAAAAGAAGCCTGCGCCGAGCAAGGCTCCGGCCATTGAATCAAGAAATGAAACCTGGGCAGGCGAGAGATGCACTTCGTAGGCATGAAGAAAGAGCTGTATGCCTGAGCTGTCGGTTGGAGCAATCCACGAAAAGGCAAGTCCTAACACGATGCCGGGATAAGTGAATTCCCGAGGCAGCAGACCGGTTTCGGCATCCATGAATAGCAACCCGACCAGCAGAAAGCTGAAGATGCAGAACTTAAAGGTCAACCAGGTTGGACCGAACCACACATAACATGCGGTGAACAGAATTGCGGTCAGCAACTCGACGGCTGGATAGCGCAGCGAAATTCGTGCGCGGCAGTCACGACATCGGCCACCAAGAAGCGCCCAGCTCAGCACAGGAATGTTGTCATGCCATCGAACCGAAGCGCCGCAGGCGGGACAATGGGATCCCGGCGTAACTAAAGATCGGTCACGTGGAATACGGATGATGCAAACATTCAGAAAGCTGCCGAATACAAGCCCCAAAATGAACAGCGCGCACTCGAAGATTAGATCCAATGTGTTCTGGCGGGGTCCTCTCCTACGGCTGATGAAAGCACAACAGATCTCCACGCAATGTCATTTCGCATCTCTAATTTATGACAATGGCGTGCGCCCGGTATTCCGGTCGTTCGTGCTCTGGGGCATTACGGTCAGTGGGCTGATTATCTGGAAGTTCAGCACCGCCTCGGATCCCAACTGAATCTGCTGGCCTTTCTTGGATGCTGCCACTCCGGTTCCAGCACCGGCGCCAGCCGCGGCCCCGATCGCTGCGCCTTTGCCTCCTCCAAAGATGCCGCCGAGGACGGCGCCCGCGGCAGTACCGACGCCAACTTTGGTCGCGGTGTTCTTACCCTCGCCTTTCCCCGCGCGTGACCACTGATTGGTTTGGATGTTGTAGGTCTTGCCGTTCACCGACAGCGAAGTCAGTTCCAGGGTCAGGACCGAGTTGCCGGCGAATCGTCCGGCGCTCTTTACATCGGCCACCCGTCCGACCACGTCGGCGCCAAACGGAATCACTGTTTCGCCTTGAATCACGATTGGGGCGCTGAGCGAGCCGTGGAAGGTGTCCCCTACCTGGTTGCGCTCGGAGTCAAGGGGATCGTTGAGCCGCACCGTCAGCTGCGTTCCAGCGGGGACCATGATTTTCTGCGGCGGAGGTGATGGGGGAGGCGGAGGCGGAGTCGGAGTCGGAGGTGTCTGCTCGACAGGTGCGGATGGGGGCGGCAGAGTGTTGCTGGCTTGCATAGTAGTGTCAGCAGAACTTGCTGTTTCATTGTCGCCCTGGTGATGGTGGCGCGTGGCAGCACTCTTCTCGCGCTTCGCGCGATTTCTCTCGGCAGGCGGCTGCTGCATCCCTGCCGTGGGAGGCGGAGCCACTTTCGCTTGCTGCACCTGAAGGTTATTGATCACGGTTCTGACGCCATCAACCGCGGCTGCATCGTTGGCCGCCGCAGCGCGTTCGGTGTCACTCGTGACGTCGCCACTTAGCGTCACCACACCACCGGCAGCCTGCACTTCGATTTGGCGGCTCTGGATAGCGGGATCACCGTAGAACGTGCTCTGTACATCGCTGGCGATCTGCGCGTCGGTGCGGGCAGGTTTTTTCGAGCACCCGGCGAAAATACCAAGTACTAACGTGAGGGTTATGATGGCATAAACGGATGCCTTGGTCGTCATGGTTACTCCTCTAACCTCTCTCGAACGGTAAACACGACCGCGGGAGAGTTGTCGCTATCGCTGACGACGAAAATGCCCGGTCACGGAGATTCGAAATCACAATCGCCAAAGCCTGCGACCCGCGTTTCACGCTGTGGTTCGGAGGAACACATTAGGCCCGGACGCCCGGGCCTCGATCGCGCAATTAAGGATTTGGTGCATCGGTGAGGTGATTGTTAATGGCGAACAATGCAAGCTCCAGGCGGCTAACCACGCCAACCTTGTCGAAAATGTTCGTGAGATGATGCTTCACCGTGTCTTCACTGAGGGAGAACTTGCGCGCTATCTCCTTGTTGCTCAAGCCGGCAACAATGGTGCTCAGGATTTCCATTTCGCGCTTGGTCAAGCCATAGTTGCGGGGCGGTCTGTCACCCGAAGCACTGGTCCGCATGTAGTCCACGATGTCCCCCACGCCTTCACGCCCGATCCAATACTGCCCACCCATGACAGTGCGGATGGCCTTCATCAGCAACTGGGTTGCGGCTTCCTTCATCACCACTCCGCGGGCGCCCATTTGCAAAGCCTGCACGATCTGAAGTCGCTCCACCGCTGCTGTGAGCACGATGATCTTGGTGTGCAAGCCGTCATCCTTGGACGACAGTTCGCGCAACACGTCCATGCCGGGCACGCGTGGCATCGCCAAGTCGAGCAGGAGAATGTCGGGAGTCAACTCTCGCGTCTGAGCGACGGCTTCGGCGCCGTCGGCCGCCTCGCCCACGACCTCCAACTCGGGCTCCGCCTCCAGCAGGCGGCGGAGGCCATCCCGGAAAATGGTGTGGTCATCGGCGATGACAATACGTACCGATCCCGATGGTTCCTTGTTATCCATAAAACTCATATCCTTTCTGCGGAACCGTGATCTCCAACCTGGATCCACGGCCCGCAGTCGATTCAATCAGAAGGTCACCGCCAACTGCGCGGACCCGCTCCTTGATGACTGTTGGCCCCCGTCGGAGGTTATCCAGCTCGGTCAAATTGAATCGACCAGCAAATGGAAACCCCCGCCCGTCATCATCGATTACCAACTTCCAAAATCCGTTCTGTGCACCAAAGTGCACCATAGCCAACTGCGCGCCGCTATGCCTGCGGATGTTGACCAGCCCTTCCTGTACCACCCGCGCCAACTCGCGGCAGGTGGACGCCGGCATGGTAACTTCCTGCAATTCCGACACGAAACGCGCCTGGACACCAGTATCTCTGGAAAAACGTTCTACGAGTTGGGCAATAAAGTCAAGAAATTGATGAGGGCCTATTTCAATTGGCCGCATGGTCTGCATGAGCTCACGGAGATTCAGGACCTCCTGCCGCAGCAAGTTCTGGATTCGTTCCAGCTCGGTAGCTACGTTAGGGTCGCCCGTGGTTCGCCGACGGAGCACATCGATCTGCATTTCGATACTGATGAGTGACTGGATGGCCGTATCGTGCAGCTCGCGCGCCACCCGGGCCCGCTCCATGGCTCCCGCGCGTGAGCGAAAACGCCGGAAAAGATAAACCGAATAGAGCGCCGGCGCCACTTGCCGCAGGATGTTCTGCGCAAAACGAAGTTCGCGCTCGCAGCGGCGGCCGACACGGCCGTTAACCACGACAAAGCGACCCTTCCACTCCCGTCCCATTTCGTTGCCAATCACTAGAAGCGACTCGGCATCCGGAACAGGCATATCCAGATGCTTAAGCTGCGACAGGTCCAGTCGCCGTCCTTCATCGTCGAGAGCAGTGACATTGCATTCGTCTTTTGCGATGTTGCGCTGCATATAAAAAGTGTGCGGATAGCCACGCATCATCTCTGAAGCAGCTCGCGCGGAAGGTATTTCCTGCACACTAGCGTGCGGCGGCTGTGACAGCACAACATCCCACCGGAACACCTGCCCGGTGCTGCTTTGGGCAACTACCTCATACACTCGCCGGCTGCCGAAGACGCGACCCATTTCCGACATGACCTCCTGCAGAACGCTTGGAAAACGGCCGCCAACCCGAGCCAGAGAGAAGAGGCGGTTCGTGAGGACGATCTCCGTCCGTAGTTCTTTCTCGGTTTCCGCAAGGAAGCCCAGCAGGAACCCTGTCATCAACAGGAAACCACAGCGCATAATAATGCGCGTTGGTTCGATTGAAGTGAACAGGAGATGATGCAGCCACAGCGGGCCATAGGCGACCATCGCCGCCTGCAGCAGCAGTAGCGCAGCGCTGACCTCCGCCGTCGCCATGGTCTCCGCGAAACCCCACCGGAATGCGGCGGCGATCATCGCGAACAGAAAGAAGACGAAAAAAACACTGTTGGGCGGATCTGTAAATAGGCACAACAGTGCTGGCCAAACGATATCGCTGACTTGGGCCCACAGCACGAATCCTCGGCCCGGCTCAACCCGTTTCCTCAGAAGCACCAACAGAACAAGGCTATGAATAGTGTATCCGAGCAGCACTACTAGGCCAAGGTTGTAATACGGGGCTCCAGTGGCGGGCCGAACCCGCCATGCAATAAGGGACGTAACTGCCAGAAACAGGCGCGAAAACGCTAGTACGCGTTCGACACGAGGATCTTCGAACTGCAGTCCGGTAGCCCGGAGCCGAGAAAGGAACCTGTTAGCCAGCGGGAACGCGCGCAAGGCTCTTCCTTCTCCCACCTACTTGTGGGTGGCATGATTATGACACGAAAGCGCTATTTGGCAACCTAGTTTCCATCGCCAAGGCTCAATGCCCGTGTACGTTTGGCGCTTTAGCCTTGGTCATTTCCAGTTCCCGAAGCTACTTTTGGGCGTCGGCCCACGGTCCCTTTTGGCCAGAAGGAGGCCGTGCCGCTGTGTGACCTAACTCACTGCTTTTGGTGTGGGTCTTGAACTAAGTTTGAGCTTGCCGTGCAAGAAATTTGGGTGCAAGATGGCGTCGCAGAATCGCCGCCGAGTTTTCCAGGTTGCGGAAGGACGCGAAAGAGAGAACGCCGGGTCCTGGTTAGCACCTTCCGAGGAGATGTAGGCATATTCTTGGCCGGGAGATCCACACTATGAACTCCAGATTTTCGTTGAAGGTTCTATTTATAGCTGCCATCGCGGGGTTACTCCTGTCCCTGGCTTGGGCGCAAACCGCAAGCAAGATGGCGCCCAAGTATGACGTCAAGAGCGAAGTGAAGATCAAAGGTGTCGTCGAAGAAGTTCGCGAAGTCCCGGGCCAATTTGAAGGTACCCATTTGTTAGTGAAGACCGACAGTAAGACCGTGCTGGTGCACGTTGGTCCTACTGCCTTTCTGAAGGAAATTGATACCTCGTTCAACAAAGGTGACCAGGTAGAGGTCGTTGGCTGCAAGGTGCCAGATGCGACCGAGGAGGAGATTCTGGCCCGCGAAATCACGGTTGGTCAAAACACCACGACGCTGCGTGACGACAAAGGTGTGCCGATCTGGGCGGGATGGAAGCCGAGCGGCAAGTAGAGGAAGAGGGTAGTGGTCAGTGGATAGATCGCTCGGGTCGAACGTTGATTAGCTATCCACGACCGACGTCCGTGGACTCTCAGCCTGTTCACTATTTTTCCACGCGTAGAAATTCGCCGCTGGTGGCATTGATGGCGAGCCGCAGCTTGGCTTCATCCTGACCGCTGCCGTAAATCACGTGCCACACCAATTCGTTCTTTTGAGTGTCCCAATCGAGAACGAAGAATACCGGCTGCTTGGGATCTTTTGCCGTCAATTTTTCGCCGCCGTGCTTCTGCGCAACCTCGTATGCTTTGTCGCTGTCGACCTTGAGAAACCCGAGATCGAATACCGTCGTTGAGCTATTGTTCGGGTTCCAGGAGTCCTCGGCGGAAAAGCTGATGCCCTGCTCGGGGGTGTCGGGCCCAACCAAACCGGACCACACGAACAGCTTCATCATGCGCTTCGAAGGAGAGCCGAACGAGCCGCGCCATAGGCCCGCTTTGCCTTCGCTGGTGGGTGCGTCCGGCGTGAATTGCGATTGCAGCCGGAACAGCTTCACGTCGCCTGCCCAGCCTCGTGCTGAGATGTACATTTTCTGCAAGGCTGTGCGACCTGTTTCGTACTGGGCTTGTGGGACAGCGGACTTGGCGGCCGGTTGAGTTTCGGTGCTGCTCTCGGTCTTCTTGCTCGTGGAGCAGGACGCTAGCAACAAAAGCGCAACACATGCAACGGCGATCTTTCTCATGAGTTCGTTCCTTAGCAGGTCGAGCGAATTCGATACCTATTTCGGCGGTGTATGTTGGAAGGGAAGCTTCGTGTAACGAGCCTTGTCGACTTCGATCACGAGGGCGACGCGCCCGGCCGGGTTACGAAAAGGAAATTCCGTGCCAATGTACTTGCGCGAGATGCCGTCCATCACCTTGAAGTCGGAATCATCACGGAACTCAACGACCCGGCCTCGGATCTGTACCTCTTCATAGGGATCGTGGAAGTCCACCATTGAGAGCGCAATGCGCGGATCACGGCGTGCATTGCGGGCCTTGAAGCTGCCTTCCCCTGTGCCGATCAAGATGCGGTCATTTTCCAGTCCAATCCATACCGGGGTGTTGTGTGGCGCGCCATCCGGCGTGAGCGTGGACAGATGAGCGAAATTAGGGCGCGTTAGCAGCGAAAGAATTTCTGGCGTAAGGGACATACCTCTCTCTCCTGCGTGAATTGTACGCGTCGCACACCTTTAAGTTAGATTCAGTAACGATTCAACAGGTGAACTGTTAATTGGCTACTGGGCGCTTCCCGTTGCAAACGGCTCCACTTCCAGCCGCGGGGCGAATCGCATGCCGAAGAATAGCACCACCGCCGAGAGCGCTATTGCCACTACCATTGAGGTGAGTCCCATCTGAAGATTGCTTTTGTCGGAGATGTATCCGATGAGCGTCGGGGAAAAAGCATCGCCAAGCAAATGAATGGTAAATATGTTCACCGCGAGGGCAGTGGCACGAATGCGCGCGCTGACCGAGTTCACTAGGGCCGTATTTAGGGGAGCGGTGTTGACAAGAAGAAAGAATTCTCCCAGGAAAATCGCGGGGTACATGGCCGGCCCGGGGCAGTAGATGGCCAGCACGATGGCCGGAGTCGAAAGCGCCATGCCGACTGCCGAAATCAGTTGATAGGCAGCGGGAGTTCGCCGCAGCAGGCGATCGCCGAGCCAGCCACCAAACAGAGTAGCGACGGTGCCGGCGATCACGGTCATAGCGCCGAAGACGACGTTGGCGCGGTCCAGCGGCACGTGCCGGATGCGGGTTAGGAAGGTCGGCATCCAGACCTGCAGTCCGCCGATGGCGAAGGTCATCATGGCCGCGCCCAGGCTGATGGTCCAGTAGGCTTTGTTGCGGAAGAGACCCAGTACAGTGCCGCGCTCGACGCTGTCCGCGACGTGATCGCTGGCGCCGCGTGCGGGCTCGCGTAGCGCCAGTACGCCGAACGCCAATAACAGTCCGGGCAACGCCGAGATCATGAATGGACTCCGCCAGCCGTAGTGATGGCCGAGGTACCCGCCGACGATGTAGCCCAAGGCGCTGCCCACCGGCGTTGCCATGTAGAAGAAGCCCATCACCCGGCCGCGGATAGTCTCGGGGAAGAGGTCGGAGAGGAACGCGGGCGAAATCGCGACGAACGTCGCCTCGCCAATGCCGACAATTACGTGGCGCAGAAGCAGCTCGTCATAATTGTGCGTGACTGCACTCAGTAGCGTGGCCAGACTCCAGACGAAGGCGCCTGCGGCCATGATCCACTTGCGCGGGAAGCGATCGGCCAGGGGAACGATCAGCGGCGCAGCGATCATATAGCAGATGAAAAAGGCGGAGGTCAGAAAGCCAACCTGCTGATCGCTGAGGACAAATTCCTTCTGGATCAATGGCTGGACTGCGAATAGCACGTTGCGATCGATATAGTTGAGAAAGTTCAGCGCCGTCAGCAGCAGCAGCACGGCCCGGGCGTTGGCCTTGGCGGACATCGGTGGGCGGAGGATAACACGAGAGGCCGCGGTTCGCTGATGGCTCTTTGCGTCTGCAGCATGGCGATAGCCAATTTCTCATTGCCGGTTGAGCGGCAAGTGCAAAAAGACTTCCCATGCTGGCGTCGGCAAGATAATCTCGCGTGGAGAGGAATCGCGACCTGTGTATCTGCGCGGAAGCTGCAACTGCGCTATCTGCGGTGCGGAACTGCGCCGACGACACACTCGTTTACCCTTCTCAGCTGTGGAGACAATCCATCATTCGGAGAGTGTATGAAACGCCTGCTCCTCGTCCTTGTTTTTCTCGCATTTCAAACCAGTTTGCTGGCACAAGACTCGAAGCCGGCTGCTGATGCCAACGTCGCGACCGACTCGCAGACGGCAGCCAACTCCCAGACCGCCGGCAGTTCCAAGCCGGCAGCCAACGGAGAGCGCATGTTCTTTCCCAAGGATTGGTACTGGGGCTGGGCGCAATTCGACCTCGCTCCTCCGCACAACGAAGTTGATCCCAACCTGTGTGCGGCAAATGCTGGCCAATATGGCGGCAAGAACTCCCAGTGCAGTGCATTTGCCCGCTACATGATCTCGGGAACGATCGAGCTACGACCGTTCGGCCAGACAATCTTGCGACGTGTCATGGTCTTCTTCGATCCGACGTTCCTTTTCGGCAAGAATGTGCCGCAGTATCTCTACACCTGGTCGTGGAGCGGAATTGGAATGGAGTTCGACTGGGGGGTGGGTCTGGACTTGCCGAAGCAGTTTGAAGTGCGGTTCACGGGACACCCAGAGATCCAGCGCTTCGGCGCACGCGATCAGCCGCTGGGGCCGGCCTACCTGGGGCCGAATGGACCGTGGGGGCAGTACAACGCAATCGGAGTGCGGAAGTACTTCGGGACGCGGCGCGCGGGTACGTACTGAAACCTTCGGATACTATTCTCTTGGCCTGGGAAAGCGTGCGATCACCACGGTGCCAATGCCGCCGCGCGGGCGGAACTCGCCTTTCACTTCCGCCCACTTGGGCTTTGTGGCCCGCACCACGTCTTCGAGCACGCGATTGACAATGTTTTCCTGAAAGATCCCGAGATTGCGGTAACAGGCCAGGTATTCCTTCAGCGACTTCAGCTCCAGGCAGTTCTTGTCAGGCACGTAGCGAATCCATAGTGTGCCGAAGTCAGGCAGGCTGGTCTTGGGGCAAACCGATGTAAACTCAGGAATATCAATCACAATTTCGTAATTGGGGAACTGGTTGGGCCAGGTTTCAATTTCCGGAAACTTGGCATTGAGTCCGGACTCGGCGTGTGCCGGCGTGTAGCGTTGACTTTTTGCCATGGAGCTATTGTAGTCACGACGTTCAGTCGCGTCTTTGCAGGAAGCCTGGACATCTGATGGGTAGCGACGAAAAAGCATCGCGCCGGCGTCGAAGCCTGCTGCTGACGTGCGCCTTGCTCAGTTACTAGGCGCTGCCATCAGAAGTGGAAGTTATGCTGTACGTTATACTTAATCGTTTGGGCAGAAATGGCTGTTGGATCTGAGACCGGGCGCCGGGCGGTAACCGGAAAACGAACCGGAATCATCCTCATTGGGTTGGTTCTGGCGGTATTAGTGCTGGCTGCGTTCGTGTCTTTTCGCCGTTCGCAAGTGCCCATACGGACTGGTCGTGCCGAGCGTGAGACCATAAACGCAAGCATCGCCACGAACGGAAAGATAGAAGCTCTGAACAACTTTGAGGCTCACGCGCCCATGGCGACCACGATCAAGAAGGTTTACGTGCAGCAGGGCCAGTGGGTGAAGCCGGGACAATTACTCCTGCAATTGGAAGATGCCAGCGCCCGTCTGCAGGCAGCTCGGGCCGAGGCGCAGCTGAAGGGCGCGCAAGCCGACATCAGTGCGGTGGAGAGTGGAGGAACCAAGGAAGAGGTGCTGGCGACGCGCAATGCTCTGGTCAAAGCTCAGGCGGATCGCGACGACGCGCAAAGGAACCTTGCAGCCATGCAGCGGTTGCTGCAGGCAGGAGCCGCGTCGCAGGCGGAAGTGGATGTTGCGCAGAACCAGTTACGCGTGACCGACGCCAACGTGCAGTTTCTTCAGCAGAAACTGAGTGGCCGCTACTCGCAGCAGGAAGTTGGCCATGTGGAGGCACAGCAGACGGAAGCCCGCGCCTCGCTAGCGGCAGCGCAAGAGCTGTTGAGGAATTCGAACGTGTCTGCGCCCCGGAAAGGTATGGTTTATTCCATGCCAGTGCAACAGGGAGCTTTCGTCAGCACGGGTGATCTGCTGTTACAGGTTGCGGACCTCCATAAGGTGCGAGTGCGCACGTTCGTTGACGAGCCGGAAATTGGAAAGTTGCGAACCGGACAGGAAGTCGAGGTCACGTGGGATGCTCTCCCCGGGCGCGTCTGGAAGGGAGCGTTGGAGACCTTACCAACCACAGTTGTGCAACGCGGAACCCGGATGGTGGGAGAAGTGACCTGCGTCTTGGACAACGCAGATCTGAAGCTATTGCCGAACACTAATGTCAATGTAGGCGTGATCACCTCCCGGCTGGAAAATGCCCTTACCGTGCCTCGAGAATCCGTGCACCAGGACTCCAAGGGAGAATACGTATATCAGGTAGTGAACGGAGAGTTGAAACGGCGCGACGTGCAGACCTCGGTGTCGGATCTTACGCGCGTCGCTGTGACCAGTGGCCTTCCGGACGACGCGGTGCTTGCGTTAGGAGCCACCAACATGCATCCCCTGATCGATGGGATGGGGGTGAAAACAGTAAGTCCATGAAGTTTCTGCGCGCCAAGTTTTGTGTTCTTTTTCTGCTGGCTGCAGCAATCAGCTCCGCCCACCCTGCGGTTTCTGAGTTGCTCTCGCTCGGCCGCATGAGTGAAGCCATCAGTGTGTTGACCACTCGGGACGATCCTGAATCGTTTAACCTGCTGTCTCGCGTCTATTACGCAACAGAGCGCTGGGATGACGCGGTGCGATACGGAGAAAGGGCGGTTATTCTTCGGCCTGATGATTCCAGCTACCATCTTTGGCTGGCACGCGAATACGGCGAGAAGGCGGCGAACTCGAATCCATTGACGGCCGCTGGGATAGCCCGCAAAGCCAAGAACGAATTTGAGCGTGCCGTACAACTTGACCCGTCTAGTGTGGAGGCGCGGCTCGATCTGGCGCAGTACTACACGGAAGCTCCCGCGATTATGGGCGGGGGACTCGACAAAGCCCGCGACCAGGCTGCGCAGGTGGCGAAGGACAATCCTGCGAAGTCACATTTGATTCGGGCGCGAATTGCCGAGAAGGAAAAGCGATTCCCTGAGGCCGAAAGCCAGTTCCAGCAAGCTATCAGGGAAGCCAGAGATCCGGCGGAGTACTGGTTGGAACTGGCCGAGTTCTACCGGCTTCGCGGACGCACGGACGATATGCAGAAGGCCGTACAAATGGCGCTGGCGCAGCCCGGCAGGCCTTCGGAAATATATTTCGACGCAGCGAGCGAATTGTACCTCGGTGATCGCGACCTTCCCAATGCCATTTTGTACTTGCACAGTTATTTGGCCTCAGGCGGGCTGGTGGAAGGTGCCCCCGCGTTCCGTGCTCATTACCTGCTCGGCCAGATCTACGAGAAGCTGGGACAGGCACCGGCCGCGGTCTCGGAGTACCAGGCATCGCTAGCGCTTGCGTCGGGGTTCGACCGCGCCAGGAAGGCCCTCAACCATCTGCAGTAACTGGCCATCTGCGCACCATCATTTCGGTAGGTAGAGCACGGGATGCCTCCAAGACCCCGCTGTTTCAAGATCAATCGGGTTGGTTGCTGGGCGCAGATTGCCGCTCTGGCGTGCGCGCTCTTGGCGGCCAATGTGCGCTGCTCGGCGGACGACGCACCGAGCCCCGAGCTCCTGCCTTTCAGCAAAGCGGTTGATTTAGCGCTGCAACACAGCGGCGTCATGGGCATCGCCACCCTTAACCAATGGCGCTCGCAAAAGGTTTATCAGGAGCTGCGCGACAATTACATTCCGCAACTGACTGTCGGCTCGGGGATCGGCTACGCCTATGGATTTCCTTTGACATTGGAAGGCACGGCACCATCGTTGGCCAACTTCACCTCGACGCAGTCATTGTTCAATCCAGCGCTTAAACAACTCATGAAAGCTGCCAAGATCGACTGGAACGCAGCCTCGCAGGATGTGCAAGACAAACGCAATGCCGTTATTCTGGACACCGCTCTGACCTATGCCCAGCTCGAACAGCTCATCGGCAAGATCAAGGCCCTGACCGAAGCCCAGGCCGCTGCCGGCAAGTCACAGTTCGTCAGCGAACAGCGGTTGCAACAAGGCGTGGACAGCAAGCTGGAGCTTGCCAAGAGCAAACTGCTGGCGGCCCGTATCCGGTTGCGGATGGCCGAGGCGCAAGGCCAGGTCGATGTCTTGCGTGAACATCTATCCAAGTTGCTGGGCTTACCTGCCGAGTCAATTGCGGTGGAGCCAGGTTCCATGCCGCAGCTGCCTCCGGTTTCGCAGGACGACAATCTCTCGGCACGCGCTGTGGAGAACAGCCCGGTGGTGAACCTGGCGAACCAGAAGGTCGCCGCGGCGGAGGCGCGGGCCAAAGGCCAACGCAAGGCTTTATGGCCCACGGTTGATGTCGCGACACAGTATGCGTACCTGGCGAAATACAACAACTGGGACGTGTATTTCAAGAATTACTTGGCCAACAACTTCAGCGGTGGTCTAAACATACGTTTTCCGTTCTTTAATTCCGTACAGAAAGCCAAGGCTGCCGAAGCCGACGCGGATGCGATGGTGGCGCGCAAACAGGCTGATCTAACCAGAAACCAAGTCAGCGAAGATACGTTGAAACTGCAGCGGTCCTTGCGCCAATTGGCCGCAGCGCGCGATGTGGCGAAGCTGGAATGGGAGGTCGCGCAGGGCGAGATGGAGGCGGTGACAACCCGCATGGAAACGGCAGGCGCCAATATTCGCGATCAGGCGAATGCCCGTCTGGACGTCGACGACAAACATGCCGCCTACCTGGACGCCGAATTCGAACTCAGCCGGGCCGAGTTGCAACTCCTGCGGCTTACCGGTGAACTGGAAAACTGGGCCATTCCATCCCACTAATCGACCGTTCGCTGCGAACCAGCAAATGCATCTAAGTTAAGGCTTTTCAAGCGTTTCTCCGAGGGCCGAACAGATGGTACGATAGAATTCACGATTATGCCCTTGAAGACGCTTTTCCTGAATCCACCTTCGTTCGAGAACTACGACGGGGGCGCCAGTTCGCGCTGGCCAGCTACCCGCGAGATCGAGTCCTATTGGTACCCGGTCTGGCTTGCGTATCCCGCCGGCATGCTGGAAGGCTCGCGTATGCTCGACGCTCCGCCGCATCATGTGAGCGCGGAAGAGACCATCAAGATTGGCAAAGATTTCGACTTCCTGGTGCTGTTCACAAGCACGCCGGGCTTCCAGGGCGATATCGGGCTGGCAGCGGCCATGAAGGCCGCCAATCCGAGACTTAAGGTCGCTTTCGTGGGTCCGCACGTCACCACTTTGCCGGAGCGGTCGCTCAAGGAGGGCACAGCCATCGATTTTGTAGTGCGGCGCGAGTTCGATTACGCCACAGTCGAATTTGCCAACGGCAAGCCGCTGAACGAAATTCTTGGGATCTCCTATCGCGGCCCGAGCGGAGAGATCATTCACAACGCGGATCGTCCAGCCGTAGATGACCTCGACGCCTTGCCGGATGTGGTGGACGTGTACAAACGCGATATTGATCCGCGCCGTTATAACGTGCCATTCCTGCTTTATCCATTCGTCTCGCTATACACGACGCGCGGCTGCCCGGCACAGTGCACGTTCTGTCTGTGGCCGCAGACACTCAGCGGACATCCCTGGCGCAAACGCTCATCGGACAGAGTGGCTGCTGAAATGGCGAAGGCCAAGGAATATTGGCCCTGGGTGAAGGAATTCTTCTTCGATGATGACACCTTCAATATCCAGAAGGCCCGCACTATCGAGCTTTGCTCCAAGCTGAAGCCGCTGAACCTGACCTGGTCGTGCACATCGCGCGTCACCACCGATTACGAGACGCTGAAGGCGATGAAGGAATCGGGTTGCCGGCTGCTGATTGTGGGCTACGAATCGGGTGACCAGCAGATCCTGAAAAACGTAAAGAAGGGAGCGACGGTTGAACGCGCGCGACAGTTCACCAAGGATTGCAAGAAGCTGGGGCTCGTAGTTCACGGCGACTTCATTCTTGGCCTGCCGGGCGAAACCCACGAGACCATCCGGCGCACCATCGATTTCGCCAAAGAGCTGGACATCGAAACCATTCAGGTGTCGCTTGCTCACGCTTACCCGGGAACGGAACTTTACGACTACGCGAAAGCCAACGGCTTTCTTAAGCTGGAAGGCTCCCAGATGGTGGACGAAATGGGTCACCAGGTCGCGATGATCGAGTATCCGGGAATCTCCCGCGATTACATCCTGGAGATGGTGCACCGCTTCTACGACGAATATTATTTCCGGCCGAAAGCGATCTTTCGCATTGTGAAAAGGGCCGCGTTCAACTCCACCGATCGGAAGCGTTTGTACAAAGAGGCCAAATCCTTTCTGAAGCTGCGTGCAGCGCGCAACCGTACGGTGAAAGAAGCCCGCCTCCAGCCGGAGCCAAGCGTTTTGGCGGTGCGCGAGGAACCCAAGCCGAGTCTCGTGTCCATTGCTGCGGCGCCCGTGTCTGGCACTACCAACTCAGAAACGGCAGAACCGGTCAACGCCTAGAGGTTTTGGCGTGACCATTCGCAAATATCTCATCCTCGCCGCAGTCGCAGTTTTCGCGTCCTGCGGCGATGTTTGTCTCGCCCGCGGGATGCGAGATTTCGGGGCAGTAACCACAGCGAACTGGCATCAGCTCTTTGGCGTCGTGTTGAATCCCTGGGTGCTGACCGGCATTTGCTTGCTGTTGCTATTCTTTGGCAGCTACCTCACTGCTCTTTCCTGGACCGATCTCACTTATGTTCTCCCGGCGACAGCACTCAGCTATGTGCTGATGGCCTTGCTGGGCGAGCTCTTCCTGAATGAACACGTGACCGTCTCGCGCTGGGTGGGCATTGCGCTCATCACGGTAGGCGTTGGCTTCGTGGCCAGCGGGCCTGCGGTCACACCGGCGGTACCACCGCACTGTGAGCGGTACGAAGCTGAGATTCCGGTCGGCAGCGGCGCAAGGAGCGATGCGTGATTGGCGCCGCTACTTGGGGAGGCATTGCGGCGATCGTCACCACCGCGACCGCGGGTGACGTGCTGCAAGCTCGTGCTATGAAGGAGGTCGGCGACCTGGGCGTTCTCCGGACGTCGCACGGCGTTATCGAGGTGGCGCGCCGCATCCTTACCAGCCCGTGGTTTATGTCCGGGCTATTCTTTATGGCGCTTGCTTTTTTCAGCCTGCTTGTCACACTGTCGTGGAGCGACGTAAGCATTGTCGGCCCGGCGTCTGCATCGCTCACCTTCATCGCCAATGCCTTGGCTGCCCGGCTATTTCTCCGCGAGCGCGTTGACCATCGCCGCGGGCTGGCTGCCTTGTTTGTAGCTTGTGGTGTGGCGCTGCTGGCGCACTAAGCAATGGGCAAAACTTCCTGCTAATTTGCTGGCGTCTAGTCGCGAGCTGCTTGCTCCTTCACTTCGTCGGCTCCATTCGCAGCGCGTCGTTGAACCGGTTGAAGTAATTGAATAGGCCGATCGCGGCCAGCAGTTCAATAATTTCGCCTTCATCGTAATAACGCCGCAGCTCTGTCCAGAACTCGTCATCAACGCTGCGCGGGTCGCGCGTGGCCCGCTCGGCAAATTCCAATGCGGCCTTCTCGGCCGCGTTGAAATCGGAGCGGTCGCGGAACTCCGCGAGATTGTCGATCTGATCGTCCGACCAGCCGTGCCGCCTTGCCAAGGCGGTGTGGGAGGCGAGTCAATACTCACAATGGTTGAGCTGCGAGGTGCGAACGATTACCAGTTCCTTCAACTTGGCAGGCACGGTTCCGCTGTTCATAACGGCGCGGAAATGCGCAATCATAGTGCGAAAGATCTCCGGACGGTGCGCCACCGTACGGAACATGTTCGGGACATTGCCGCGCTCCTGGAGATACGCGTCGTAGATTTTTCCAGTTTCGGAGTCAACCTGCTCTTTTTCAAGTCGCGAGATGCGGGGCGGCATGTTCACTATTCTAACTTGATCGTTAAGCGAGCAGTTAGGCAGCCGGCACCCAGGAGTCAGCGAGACCAAGTGAAATCGGCTCACTGCGAGACGGGACGAGCAGTCTGGCAACTGATGTCGTCGTGTTTGCGAGGAGGCTTCGAGGCCCGAGTGCTGGATGTTGAGCAGTCAAGAAAACCAACGCCCTCCCGCTGGACACGGAAGGGCATTGGAGATTTGTCGCACTGCGCGGCAGATGATGCGATGCTGGCTGCTACTTACTGAAGGCGCCTATGGCTGCGGCTTCATCGTCCTTCACGTCAAAGACGGTGTAGAGCTTCGTGATCTGCAGCAAGTCGTGCACTTTCTTAGTCAGGTGCAGCAGCTTCAATTCGCCGCCCTGGTTGCGAACGGAGGTGAAGGCGCTGACCAGTTCGCCGATGCCCGAGCTGTCAATGTAGCTGACGTCGCCCAAATTCAACAGGATTTTCTTCTGTCCCTTCCCCAACAGGTCCTTGACGGTGTCGCGCAATACCACGCTGCCTTCGCCCAGAGTGATACGTCCACTCAAATCGACGATGGTGACGCCATCTACCTGCCGGGTGCTCGCTTTCATGCTCACGTGGAAGCCTCCTGACGGCCCAGGTCATTGTTCTGGAGCCGCTTGATCAAAGTGATTTCAGTGCCAGAGTTTAGTTTACGAAAACGAACTTCATCCATGAATGTTCGCATTAAGAATATCCCACGGCCCGACTCTTTCAAAAGGTTCTCCGGGGCAAGTGGATCGGGAATTTCTTCGGGAACGAATCCTCTGCCTTCGTCGGCGATAGTAACGACCAGCTCCCTTCCTGTCTGCTCGAAGGTCAAGTTTACTCGCTTGGCCGGATCGTAGGCGTTGCCGTGCAGCACGGCATTAATCATCCCTTCCCGGACCGCCATGGCGATTCCGCTCCGCGTGTCTTCGTCGAAGCCGGCCTGGGACGCGATCTGATCGGCCATCTCTTCGGCCTTGTTCACGCTCTCCAGCGTGGACTCCATCCGGTAAGAAACGCGTTGTGGCGCGGTCATCAATGGCTCGTTCTGCCCTTTTCAGTCATGTCCAAGCCGCACGGGACCAAATCCTCAGGATGGAGCAGTTTGCCTGTTTAGAGAGACTCTTGTCAATGTAGTATGCCTTTGTTCTTGGAAACAAAGATGCCGGACGATTGTAAGGCCGCGAGAGGACATGACGATTGTTTGCCTAAGGCGGAGCATAAGGGTAAGATTGAATTCGAACGAACGTTCGAAAATTGCCTATCCCCATTGACCGCTTCACGACCAGCAACGAGCATGTCCGCTGCTTCCACAACCCGCTCTCCGGCAAGTCCTGCAACCCACGACACCCGCTTTGACCGGCGTCTGGCCGAGATTCTCGACTGCGCCACCGAAATTTTCGCCGGCAAGGGTTACGAAGGGGCGTCGATGCGAGACCTGTCCAGGCTGAGCGGCATCTCTCTGGCTGGGCTTTATTACTATTTCGAGTCCAAGGAGAAGCTGCTTTACTTTATCCAGCAGCACACGTTTACCACCATCATCGAGCGTCTGCGCGAGCGGCTGGCGGCTAGCGACAACCCGGAAGAGCGCGTTCGTATTTTCGTGAACAACCATGTTGAGTACGCTGTTGCGAAGACGAAAGCGATGAAGGTTCTATCGCATGAGGACGATGTGCTGAAGAATGGCTATGGCGCCGAACTGGCTGCCATCAAACGTGAGTACTACCGCATCTGCGTGACCCTGGTGGACGACCTGGTGAAAGCGGAGGGGCTGGAGTTGGGCGCGTGCGATCGCGTCGGTACTCGTACTGCGGTGATGGGATTGTTCGGTACCATGAACTGGCTCTACACCTGGTACAACCCGCGCGTCGACCCTGACGCGCAAACCTTGGCGCGACAGATTAGTGACATCTTTTTGCAGGGTGTGCGCGGCGAAAAGACAACGGCTGGGAAGCCGCAATCGGGCGCAACTCACAGCATCCAAGCAGAGCAAACCACCCCCCATTCGAAGAAGAAAGTCTTGCTGCGCCAACAGCGTTCTTCGCCTGCAAGTAGCAAGTCTCGGAGGTGAAGAAATGGAAACGAAGTTGGAGGAGTTCCGAGAATGAGCAGCGCAACCCAGCCTGCCTCAACCGAGGTGAAGCAGTTCATCAACTATCGGAGTGAATCCGGTGTCGCAGTGGTCGAGTTGAGCGACCCGCCTGCCAACACCTACAGCTACGAGATGAACCGGCAGCTCGATGACGCTATTCTCGCGGCCCGCATGGACAAGGACGTCCATGTCATCGTGCTCACCGGCGCGGGCGAAAAGTTCTTCTGCGCAGGCGCGAACATCCAGATGCTGACCGAGGTGGATCCGACCTTCAAGTACTACTTCTGCCTGCACGCCAACGAGACACTGTTGCGCTTAGAGAACACGCCCAAGCTGGTGATTGCCGCTATCAACGGGCATTGCGTCGGAGGAGGGCTGGAGATTGCCATGGCAGCCGACCTGCGCATTGCGCGCAAGGACGCCGGCAAGATTGGGTTGCCCGAAGTGAACCTTGGCGTGCTGCCTGGGACCGGCGGAACTCAGCGCCTGTCGCGGATTGTGGGCAAGTCGAAGGCGATTGAGCTGATGGTAACGGGGAAAACTTTTTCGTTTGAAGAGGCGAAGCAACTGGGACTGGTCAACGAGATCTTTGCAGGCGAAGACTTCATGCGGCACGTGGTGGACTACGCGCGCGAGTTTTGTCCACCCAACAAAGCGGCGAAGGCTGTCGGCAGGATCAAGCGCGCGGTGCAGACCGGTTGGGAGATTCCGATCGAAGCCGGACTCGCCCTGGAACGCGAGAGCCAGCAGTTGCTCTTTGAAAGCGAAGACGCGAGGGAAGGCCTGTCGGCCTACATTGAGAAGCGTGCGGCCGCGTTTACAGGGAAGTAGCAAGCAAGCGACGACAGTAAGTAAATGAGTGCAATGCAACAATCCGCTTTCACCCGCATCACGGTGGCTCTCGAAACCCCAGCTGCGAGCATTGTGCTGAACAATCCGCCGCTGAACATCATCGACATCCCGATGCTGGATGAGCTGCGCGCCGCGCTCGAGCAGATCGAAACGCGGACCGAGATTAGCGCCATCGTCTTCGCCGGTTCGGACCGCGCTTTCTCCAGCGGCGTGGACATTGCGGCACACACACCCGACAAGGTGCGCGACATGCTTACAGCATTCCACAGCGTGATCCGCTCGGTGGTTGACAGCCGCAAACTGACGATTGCCAACGTACGTCGGCACTGCCTCGGCGGAGGCGCAGAGCTGGCCTTGATGTGCGATGTCGTGTATGCCTCGCCTGATTCGGTCTGGGGATTTCCGGAGATCAAGCTGGCCTGCTACGCGCCCGTGGCGAGCGTGGCGTTGTCCGCCATTGTGGGACAGAAGCTGGCGGCGGAGATGTTGCTGACCGGCCGCACTCTAAGCGGTAAGGAGGCGTTGGAAGCCGGGCTTGTGAACGGACTCGCTGACGATCCGGAAACACTGGTTGCAGAATGTCTGCAGCGAATCACGCAGTTGAGTCCGGCTGCAATTACGATCGCCAAGAAAGCGTTCTACGCCTGGGACTCCATCCATTTCGACAAGGGATTGGCGCGGGCCGAGCAGATTTATCACGACGAGCTGATGAAAACCGCCGACGCGCGAGAGGGTATCGCGGCCTATCTGGAGCGCCGCCGACCAAAGTGGGTCGGAAAGTAAACTCATGGATTACGAGATCGCAACACGAGAGCTGAAATCGCTGCGTGACACGGCAAGTACTGTGACGGTTCTCGATGTCCGCGAGCCGTGGGAGGTTGAGGTCGCGAAAATCGCCAACAGTAAGCATATTCCGATGGGCGACATTCCGGCGCGCTTCAACCAGGAACTCGATCCGGACGACCACATCGTCGTTGTGTGTCATCACGGAGTCCGTTCCATGAATGTTACGGCGTGGCTGCGGCAGCAGGGTTTCGAGAAGGTGCAATCGTTGCGCGGAGGGATCGACCGCTGGTCGCGAGAGATCGATCCAAAGGTGCCAGTCTATTAGGGGAGCTTCGCAGATTCATAGGAGTCATTCGACTCCGGCGACACTTGGTGGACGCCGCTTCAGCTTAGGGTGAGAGATGAAAAAAGAGCTAATCGAATTTCGTGTCAACGGACGCACCTACGAAGTGGCGGTCGCGCCTAACCGACTTTTGCTCGACGTTCTGCGCCAGGACTTCGGCCTGACCGGCTCAAAGCGCGCCTGTGACGACTCGTCCTGCGGCGCGTGTACCGTACAGGTGGACGGCATCCCCATGCTGTCGTGCACGATGCTGGCTGCCGGTTGCGAGGGGCAGGAGATTTCCACCGTCGAAGGTGTTTCCGATCACGGTGGGCTGGCCGCGTTGCAGAAGGCCTACGGCGACTTCGGTGGCTCGCAGTGCGGCTTCTGTACTCCCGGATTCATGATGACGGTGAAATGGCTGCTGGCGAACAACCCCGAGCCGAGCGAGAACGAGATTCGTGAAGCGCTCAGCAGCAATCTGTGCCGCTGCACCGGATATACGCAGATGTACCAGGCGGTTCGAGCGGCGATCGAGGCCGAGCAAAGAGGCATGAAGCACGAACTGGTGGAGACGAAGTGAGCGGCAACGGATTTTCAATTATCGGCAAACCGATCGCCATGGTGGACGCCGCGGGCAAGACCACCGGCGCCGGCAAGTACACCGACGACTTCAGCCTTCCCGGAATGCTGGTAGGCAAGATCCTGCATTCGCCGTACCCGCATGCGCGCATCAAGAGCATTGACAGCTCGCGTGCCAAAATGCTCGACGGCGTGGTCGCAATCGTCACCGGCGCGGATGCGCCCAACCAATACGGCATCCTTCCCGTCGGCCATGACGAGACGGCGCTTGCGGTCGAGAAGGTTCGCTACATCGGTGACAACGTCGCGTGCGTCGCTGCCATCAGTGAAGAAGTCGCCGAAGGCGCGCTCGAGTTGATCGATGTCGAATACGAGCCTCTTCCGGCCTACTTCGATCCCGTGGAATCGATGAAGGCGGATACCGATCTGATTCATGAAAACCGTCCGCACAATATCGAAAAGGATTACCATCACGTCTTCGGCGATCTCGACGCAGGCTTTGCTGAGGCCGATTACACTTCTGAGGGTCGATATGTAGCCAACGAAGTGACCCACGCTGCGATGGAACCGCACTGCACGCTGGCGAACTTCGAACTCGATCCGTATACCGGCAAGCTGGGACGGCTGACGGTGTGGTCCTCCACACAGGTACCGTATTACTTACAGCACAAGCTCTCTCTGGTGCTGGAGACGCCGATGTCGCAGATTCGCGTGATCAAGCCGCTGGTCGGCGGCGGCTTCGGCGGCAAGAGCGAGATCATCCCGCTGGAAATCATTGCCGCTGTTGCGGCACGCGCCGCAAAAGCTCCGGTGAAGATCACCTACACGCGTGAAGAGGTGTTCTGGGCCCATCGCGGACGGCCGCGCACTATCATCGACCTGAAGACCGGCGTGAAGAAGGACGGCCGCGTGACCGCGGTTGCCTGCAAGGTTGTCCAGGATGGCGGCGCGTATTGCTCGTACGGCGTAGTGACTATTCTTTATTCTGGCGCGCTGCTAGGCGCGATCTACGACATCCCGAACATTCGCTACGACGGCTATCGCGTGCTCACCAACAAGCCGGCGTGCGGTGCCATGCGCGGCCATGGCACAGTAAATGTGCGCTTCGCTTTCGAGTCGCAGATGGACGAGATTGCCGCCCAGCTCAACCTCGATCCGGCGGAAGTTCGACGCGTCAACCTGCTGAAGCCGCCGACGGTCACTGTCAACGGCCTGCGTGTGTTGAGTTACGGCCTGCCCGAGTGCATTGATCAGGTGATCACGCGCTCCGGTTGGAACGAGCGCAAAGGCAAACTGCCCAAGGGACGCGGACTGGGCATGGCGTGCAGCCACTACGTGAGCGGCGCGGCCAACAGCATTATTCGCTCCGACATGCCGCACTCGACGGTGAACATCAAGATCGATCGCGACGGCGGAGTCGTGGTTTATACCGGTGCTGCGGAGATTGGGCAGGGCTCCGACACTATGACCGCACAAATCGTCGCCGAGGTTCTCGGTTGCGATCTTTCGCGAGTGAAGGTCATCGCCGCAGACACCGACCTCACTCCCATCGATCTCGGTTCGTATTCCAGTCGCGTGACGTTCATGTCGGGTAACGCTGCTCTGCGCGCTGCCCAGGACGTGAAGAAGAACATTATCAGCGCCGCTGCGAAGCGCATGGACTGCGCTTCGGAAGAGGTGATCATGCGCAACGACCATGTTTATAAGCGGAGTACCACAACGTCGGATGCTCCCCTTACAATGTCGGATATCCAGCGAGAAGTAGAGGCGGCGAGCGGCCACGTGGAGGGGCAGATCCTGCGCGGCTCCGTCCTGCAGTCGCGCAAAGAGGAAGGCCCAACGGAGCACATGAGCTTCGAAGAGGCGGTGGTCTCGGCCATTGACTTCCACGGTGCCCTGACTGGCACCGGATCGTACGCCCCTCCGGTTGAGGCGCGGGGAGGCAAGCACAAAGGAGGAGGAGTGGGGCCGTCACCGGCGTATTCGTATTCTGCGCAGGTAGCCGACGTCAGCGTGGATGAAGACACCGGCGAAGTGACCGTGCACAAGATATGGGCTGCTCACGACTGCGGACGCGCCCTGAACCCGGTAGCGGTTGAGGGCCAGGTGATTGGCTCCGTCTGGATGGGGCTCGGTCAAGCGCTCGAGGAAGAGATGGTGTGGAAAGACGGCCTGCTGATGAATCCGGGGTTGTTGGAATATCGCAGTCCGTCGTCAACCGAGTCCCCAGAAATCGAATGCATCATCGTCGAGAGCGTTGATCCCGAGGGCCCGTTCGGCGCGAAGGAAGCCGGCGAAGGCTCACTGGCTGCGACCATCCCTGCGATCTCCAACGCCATCTACGACGCTGTGGGAGTTCGCCTGCGTGAGGCACCCTTCACGCCGGAGCGCATCTTGGCTGCCCTACGTGCAAGGAAGGGAATGAAGCGAATCGAAATGACCGAGTCGGTCGATCCCACCGCGCCGACCACCTTCCGCGAACATGGCGGCTCGTTATGGTTCCGCGGCAAGGGGCCGGCGCGGCATCCGCTCGACCCGTCGCGACAGAGCGCGCACGCGACTGGAGGTAAGCAGTGAGCCTGCCAAGCTTCCAGTTGCTGCGTCCGAAAACGCTCGACGAAGCCATCGCGCTGATGGCCAGGTACGACGGCGACGTGAAAGTCATCGCCGGCGGCACTGACCTGCTGCCCTCGATGAAGCAGAAGCTGTTCATGCCGCCGTATGTGCTCGACCTGCGCGGCATCGGCGAACTGCGTGGCATTCGCAATGCTCCAGGCAATGGTGTGGAGATTGGTGCTCTGACGACATTGAGTGCCATCGAACACTCACCGCTGATCCGCGAAGACTATCCCGTACTTTATGAAGCGGCGAAGACCGTTGCCTCGCCGGTGTTGCGCAACATGGGAACCATCGGCGGCAATCTCTGCCTCGACACGCGCTGCCTGTGGTACAACCAGTCGCTGCTTTGGCGCCAGAGTTGTGGCTTCTGCCTGAAGAAAGACGGCGACCTGTGCCACGTGGCGCCCGGCGGAAACGTTTGCTGGGCGGCCTTTTCCGGCGATACGCCGCCGGCGCTATTGTGCCTTGGGGCCGAAATCGAAATTGCCGGCCCGAGTGGATTGCGACGTACCCCTTTGTCAGAGTTCTACGTGAACGACGGCATCGTGCGTCTGCATCTCGCGCCCGACGAGATCGTCACGCGCGTCCATTTGCCCGAGTCGGCTGCCGGTTGGCGAGGCGGCTATCAGAAGCTGCGCGTCCGCGGCAGCATCGACTATCCGCTGGCCGGCGTCGCCGTCGCCCTCAAACTACGCTCCGGCCGTGTGGAAGACGCGCGTGTGGCCATCACCGCCGTCAATCCCGCGCCATTCCTGGTGAAGGATGCAGATGCCCAGCTTGTCGGTGCGCTCCCGACTGAAGAGCTTGCGGAGCGCATCGGCGAACTGGCGGCGCGCACGGCGAAACCGCTGACGACCTCGGCCCTCACGCCGGAATATCGCCGTGAGATAGTGCGGGTCTTCGCCAAACGAGCGGTGCTGGCGTGCGCGAATTGAGATGATCACCGACTGCCACGTACACATCCAGCCAATGGAGCTGTTCAAACCGGAAGCGCTGGCACTGATGAAGAAGTCGCGTAAGGACTTCGATCAGGTGGCGGAATATTGCCGCTCGCCGAAGGCGTTCCTCACCTACCTCGACCGGATCGGAGTGGACCGCGCAGTACTTATCAACTACGTCGCGCCCGAGGTAATCGGCTTCACGCCCGCGGTCAACGAATTCGTAGCCACGTATGTAAAGGAAGACACCACGCGGCTTATCCCGTGTGGCAGCGTGCATCCCCGACACACCACGAACGTTCTGGCGGACATGGAGCAGATCGTGCGGCTGGGCATCAAGCTCATCAAGATCCATCCGCCGCACCAGTTGCTCTATCCCAACGATTACATCCGTGGGGTGAAGGAGTTGGAGATCATCTATCGCGCCGCTGAGGCGAATGGGATTCCCATTATGGTGCACACGGGGACATCGATTTTTCCCGGTGCGCGCAACAAGTATGGCGATCCGATGTACGTGGATGACGTGGCCGTTGATTTTCCCAAGCTAAGGATTCTGCTGGCGCACGGCGGGCGTCCGCTGTGGATGGACACCGCGTTCTTCCTGGTGCGGCGGCACCACAACGTCTATCTCGATATCAGTGGCATCCCACCGAAGGCGCTATTGAAGTATTTCCCGCGGCTGGAAGAGATCGCGCACAAAACGCTGTTCGGCACCGACTGGCCCGGGCCGGGGGTACCTGAGATCGAGAGCAATCTGGCGGAGCTTCGCGCCCTGGCGCTAAAGGAAAGCGCGCGACAACAGATCCTAAGCAAGACGGCACTGGAGATTTGGCCGGCGTGAAGAAGTGGTCAGTGGTCAGAGTGGGTGGATGTTGACAATCACAGAGCCACTTCATGAGCCGACGAACCGCAGATCCCTCGATTCCGCTTTGCTCCGCTCGGGATGACAATCGCAAACAAATCGTAAGAATAAACGTGATGTTCAGGAGCCGGTTCTCAGCACTTGCTGCACTCCTGGCTCTTCTGCACCCGCCGCGGTCTTGATCGCCCGCCACAGTTCGTCGTATCCCATGCGCGCCTTGGCTGAGAACGGGACGATCTGTTCGATCGGAACCTGTAGCTGCTCGCAGAGCTTTTGCAACGAGCTGCGTAATTGATTGTGGGAGATGCGGTCGGCCTTGGTGGCGACCACGACAAAGTTTCGCTTGGCGTGGCGCAACCAATCCAGCAACTGAAAGTCGAGCTGTTGCGGGGGAATCGTGACATCCACCAAAGATAGGCAAAGCACCAGCGACTCGCGCTCCTCCAGGTACGGGTTAACGAACTGCGCCCACTTGGCGGTGATTTCCTTTGGCACGCGGGCGTAGCCGTAACCGGGCAGATCAGCGAAGATAAAGTCCGGATGTGGCTTTCCAGGCCGGCGTACCTGGAAGAAATTAATGGTCTGGGTGCGACCGGGCGTGTTGCTGGTCTTGGCGATCTTGGTAGCGACCAGGCAGTTGATCAGACTCGACTTCCCCACATTCGACCGGCCAAGGAAGGCAATCTCCGGCGCGCTCGGAGGCGGGAATTGCTGCGGGGCAGCAGCCGAGGTCACAAAGCGCGTCAGCACCTTCATGGAATAACTATGGCTGTAGCAGCACGAAAGTGCAAGTAAGAACGCAGTGGCCAGAACGGCAATAGAAAGCAAAAGGCCCGCGTTGTGGGACGGGCCTTATTTCCTAAGCTAAGTTGCTCCTGCTTACTGGTGTGCTGTCGGAGCCTGCCCCGGAGGTGGTGGCAGTGTCGCAATATCAGGCGATTCGTCGGGCACATCAGGCAGCGGACGCTCCAGCGCATACGCCAGCACTTCGTCCATGGTATTGACGAAGCGCAGCTTCATGATGCTGCGCAGGTTTTCCGGAACCTCTGCGAGGTCCTTTTCGTTGTCAGCTGGAAGCAGGACTTCCAGGATGCCTGCGCGATGGGCGGCCAGGAGCTTCTCTTTGAGTCCGCCGATGGCCATGACCTTGCCGCGAAGCGTGATCTCGCCGGTCATCGCTAGGTCGCGCCGCACTGGAATCCGGCTCAGCGCGCTGGCAATTGCCGTCGCCATGGTGATGCCGGCGGAGGGACCGTCCTTGGGAATCGCGCCCTCGGGCACGTGCACGTGAATGTCGAGGTTGCGATAGAAGTCGCGCGGAAGTCCCAGCCGATGGGCGCGCGAGCGCACATACGACATGGCGGCCTGCGCCGACTCCTGCATCACGTCGCCCAACTTTCCCGTGAGCGTGAGCTTGCCCTTGCCGTCGACGGTCGCGACTTCGGTGGTTAGAATCGATCCGCCGACCTCGGTCCAGGCCAGCCCGGTAACGATGCCGATCTCGCTACGCTCATGTACCTCGCTGTCGCGGAATTTCATCACGCCGAGATACTCACCGACGTTCTCGGCAGTAAGGGTCAGCGAGAACTTCTCGCCTTCCTTCACCACTTTGCGTGCGACCTTCCGGCAGATGTTGCCAATTTCGCGCTCCAGATTACGTACGCCGGCTTCCCGAGTGTAATTGCGAATGATGGCGGTGAGCGCCTCGTCAGTGAAGATGGCGTTCTGCTCGGTCAGTCCAGTCTGCAGGCGCTGCTTGCGGACAAGATATTGCTTGGCGATCTCTACTTTCTCCGGCTCGGTGTAGCCGTGCAGTCGCAGCACTTCCATGCGGTCCTGCAGGGCCGGAGGAACCGTGTGCAGCACGTTCGCAGTGGCGATGAAGAACACCTGCGACAGGTCGTACTCCACATCGAGGTAGTGATCGACGAACATGAAGTTCTGCTCGGGGTCGAGCACCTCGAGCAGCGCGGCCGAAGGATCGCCGCGGAAATCCATGGACATCTTGTCCACTTCATCCAGCATGAACACCGGGTTCTTGGTGCCAGCCTTCTTCATCATCTGGATGATCTGTCCCGGGAGCGCGCCGATATAGGTGCGGCGATGTCCGCGAATTTCGGCTTCGTCGCGCACGCCGCCAAGCGACATGCGGACGAATTTGCGGCCGGTAGCCTTGGCGATGCTCATGCCGAGGGAGGTCTTGCCCACACCCGGAGGCCCGACGAAACACAGAATGGAGCCCTTCGGGTTCCTCACCAATTGCCGGACGGCCAGGAACTCGAGGATGCGCTCCTTGATCTTCTCCAGTCCGTAGTGGTCTTCGTTAAGCGTCTTTTCCGCAATTTCGATGTTACGAATTTCTTTGGAACGCTTCTTCCATGGGACCGCCAGCAGCCAGTCAAGATAGTTGCGCGAAACCGTTGACTCGGCCGACATGGGCGGCATGGCCTCCAGCTTCTTCAGCTCTTGTAGCGCCTTCTCGTGCGTCTCCCGCGGCATGCCGGCAGCGTCGATCTTCTTCTTCAGTTCGTCGAACTCGCTCTTCTCGCCGCGGCCCAGTTCCTTCTGGATGGCCTTGATTTTCTCGTTGAGGTAATACTCTTTTTGGGCCCGCTCCATCTGGCGCTTCACGCGCGACTGGATGGTGCGGTCCATGTTGAGCTTCTCGATCTCGACATCGAGCACGTCGCCAATCCGATTGAGCCGCTCGGCGGGGTCGAAAATTTCCAGCAGCTCCTGTTTCTCTTCAATTGAGAGTTGCAAGTTGGCGGCTATGGTGTCGGTGAGCTTCGCGGGATCGTCATTGCGAACGGCGGCGATCATTGTTTCGTAGTTTAGCGACTGGCAAAGTTTGACGTACTGTTCGAACAGGCCCGTCGCGCGCTGCATGGCAGCTTCCACCTGCGGTGTCGGCTCAGTTGAGTACTTGGCGGTCCGGACCGTGGCCTCAAAGTAGCCATCCGTATCCACGACCTGGAGTATCTTGCCCCGCTCCAGCCCTTCCACCAAAACCTTGATGTTGCCGTCAGGAAGCTTCAGGCTCTGCACGATGTTGACGATGGTGCCGACCTGGAAAATCTCGTTGGGCTTGGGCTCGTCGATGCTGGCATCGTGCTGCGTAGCAAGAAAAATCTTCTTGTCGCCGGCCAGCGCCTCTTCCAATGCGCGCACGCTTGACTCCCGCCCGACCACAAACGGCGTCATCATTGACGGGAAGATGACGACGTCTCGGATCGGCATCATGGGGAGCTTCTTGGTTTCGAATTTCTCGCGCTGGGTCACTAAAACCGCCTTGTCGTTCGAAGTGGCTCAATCCGTTCCGAGCCAAAAAACTGATACCACTGCGGCGCATTCGCCACGTAGGCCTGCCGCCACAGTATCAATTCACTCAAGCATAACATGCTGTGGGAGGGGGCGGCAGCGAACAAGATCGGCTGCCATAAGCAGCCTTCCCGACGCCGGTAGCCTGGAGGAACCTTCTCTGGACGAAAGTGATGGTGCTCACTTCTCGTATGGATGCGAATTGTGCGGATCCCATCTTGGTAATGAAGCCAGATGCTGCTCAACGTGGAAACCTGAACCTGACTACGGGCAACTGCTTTTCTATCCGGCCTTTTCCATGATGGGCATACTGACGTTGCGCTTCTCGACCATGTCGGCCGTGACTTCGAATTCCTTCAGGCGCCTCTGGCCGGGGAGGTTGTACATGAGGTCGAGCATCAACTCCTCCAGGATCATGCGCAGCCCGCGTGCGCCAACCTTGCGCGACATTGCTTCCTTGGAGATGAAGCGTAGCGCTTCTTCGGTGAAGCGCAGCTTTACATTCTCGAATTCGAACAGCCGCTGATACTGCTTGACGATAGCGTTTTTCGGCTTGGTGAGGATCTCGATTAGCGCATCTTCGTCGAGATCGCTGAGCACACCGACCACCGGCATGCGGCCGACGAACTCAGGGATGAGCCCAAACTTGATCAGGTCTTGCGGTTCCACCCGCGACAGCAACTCCGTATCGCGCTTGTTGCTCTCGGTGAATGCTGCCTCCTTGGCTTCGTCGGTACGGAATCCCATGGAGCGCTTGCCCATCCGCCGCCCGATGATACGCTCCAAGCCGACGAACGCCCCGCCGCAAATGAAGAGAATGTTGGTCGTATCCACCGGCGTGAATTCCTGGTGCGGGTGCTTCCGTCCGCCTTGGGGTGGAACATTCGCGACGGTGCCTTCCAGGATCTTCAACAGTGCCTGCTGCACGCCTTCGCCCGAAACATCTCGTGTGATGGAAGGGTTCTCGTCCTTGCGGCCGATTTTGTCCACTTCGTCGATGTAGATGATGCCGGTCTGCGCCCGCGCCACGTCGCCTTCGGCGGCCTGTAGCAGCTTAAGAATGATGTTCTCCACGTCCTCGCCGACGTAGCCGGCTTCGGTGAGAGTCGTAGCGTCCACGATGGCGAAGGGCACGTCGAGCATCTTGGCCAGAGTTTGCGCTAGCAGCGTTTTGCCTGTACCAGTGGGCCCGATCAGCATGATGTTCGACTTCGCGAGTTCTACCTCACCGCCGCGCTGGCGGTTCATATAGACCCGTTTGTAGTGGTTATAAACGGCAACTGCGAGCTTCTTCTTGGTCTGCTGCTGGCCGATGACATATTCGTCAAGGAATGCCTTCACTTCGACCGGCTTGGGAAGCTGGTTCGGCGTCGCAACCGGCGCCGTTTCCGAGCGGTCGTCTTCCAGGATGGAGTTGCAGACGGCAACGCATTCATCGCAGATATACGCACGGGGATAATCAGTTGGAGATGAAATGAGCTTGGCGACGGCGTCCTGCGACTTGTGGCAGAAGGAACAGCGAAGCACTTCTTCGGAACCGATCCTGGTTCTCACGGCAAAAAACTCCTTCACTTCGCGCGTTGCCAGGCGGGACTTCCAATCCCTCGCCTCATTTCCCGAACGCTCGAATCCGGGCAGGAGCCGCGCTGCTCCTGTGGGAAGGCCGCCATACTCGGCCAGTTGGGGAGCCCTCCCGTAAACCTTCAGTGCTCATGCACCGTGAAGCTATTGAAACACAGTGTCGACGCACCGTGCGGTGATCTTAGTGCGATATCAGGTACAACTTTCGAAGGAGGTATGTAAAGTTTTCGCGCCCTAAGAGTACGTAACACACTTCCTGACTTCACTTATGCTTGAAAATAATATCGTCGATGATGCCGTACTCCTTGCCCTGTTGCGCGTTCATGATGAAATCGCGCTCCACATCGCGTTCCACTTTTTCCAGCCGCTGGCCGCTGTGCTTGGAGAGCAGTTGACTGGTGATCTCGCGCATACGCAGGATTTCGCGGGCGTGAATGTCGATGTCCGTGGCCTGTCCCGACAGCCCCGACATGAGCGGCTGGTGGATCAATATGCGCGAGGTGGGCAGGGCGAAACGCTTCTTCGCGGCGCCCGCCGCCAGCAGTAAGGCAGCCATACTTGCAGCTTGTCCAATGCAAATCGTAGTCACGTCGGGGCGAATGAACTGCATGGTGTCGTAGATCGCCATACCGGCGGTAATCGAACCACCCGGCGAATTGATGTAGAGCGAAATGTCCTTCTCCGGATCTTCGGCCTCGAGAAACAACATCTGGGCGATGATCAGGTTGGCGACGTTGTCGTCAATCGGCGTGCCAAGAAAAACAATATTGTCCCGCAACAGACGGGAATAGATGTCGTACGCCCGCTCGCCCCTGCTGGTCTGCTCAATCACCATGGGCACAAGCATCGTTTGCAGCTCCTTAAAATTACCTGCCCACACTTCTTCCCGAGGGTCAAAGGAGGGAAAGTGGAACGCAGTCCGCCCTATGCGAACCTGCGGTACAGAGAATCCAAGGTCTTCTCGTTGCGGATGCGATGCCGAATTCTATCCAGCCCACCATCCTGCGTCAAACGCGCGCGCACCTGCTCGATGGTCTGTTTCGATTGGGTTGCCAGTGCCTGCAGCTCGCTGTCAAATTCCTCGTCACTGACCTCAATCTTCTCTCTATCAGCAATCTGCTCCAGGATTAACGACGCCTTCACCTCGCGCAGCGCACCCTCGCGCTGCCCGGCCCGCAAGCGCCCGAAGTCCATGCGCTTCATGTCTTCGGTTTTCATGCCTTGCGCAGCCAGGGCGCGCAGCCCGCGCTCCAGCCGAAGGTCAATCTGCTGGTCCAGCATCGCGTCGGGAACGGGGAAATCGTTGCGCTTCACCAGTTCTCCTACAATCTGGTCTTTGCCTCGGTGTTCAGCCTCATGCGCCCTCTCCGCTTTCATATTCTCGCGCAGGCGATTGCGGAGCTCATCCAGCGTGGTGAACTCGGCGCCTAACTCCTTGGCGAAATCGTCGTTCAGCTCAGGAACGCTGCGGGTCTTGATTCCTGTGACGGCCACCTCGTAGGTCATCGTTTTGCCCGCAAGCCGCTTGTCGGAGAAGTCGTCTGCATATTTCACTTCGAAACTACGCTCCTCGCCGGGCTTGGCGCCCCGCAGGTTCGCGGTGAACTCCGGAATCGTGTCCTGACCACCGATCTCGACCATCACCTCATCCACTTCCACCGGTTTGGCGTCGGCCTCGCCGTCCTTGGGCGTGCCTTTGAAACCGACCACGGCAAAGTCCCCATCGGCCAGCGTGCGTTCCTCCTCCACCGGGCTATAGGTTGCGTGTTGCTGCCGCAGGTTGTCGAGGGCGCGTTCGACCTCTTCCTCGGTCACCTCCATGGCCAATTTCTCAATGCGAATGTCGTCGTAGGGAGCGACCTTGAACTCAGGCAATATTTCAAAGCTCGCTTTGAACGTCAGCGGCTCGCCTTGCTTCAGGTTCAGGTCCGTCACCCGCGGTTGCGACACCGGTTGCAGGTTTTGCTTCTGCGTCTCTTCGCGGAAATAGCGTGGCACTAGGGCCTCGACAATCTCGCCCTTGATCTCATCGGCGAAGCGCTGGCGGACGATGGAAGCCGGGACCTTGCCCTTGCGAAAGCCTGGAACGCGCGCTAGTTTTTGATAGCGGAGCAGGACGGCGTCAGCTTCCGCGCTGACTACGGCCACCGGGATTTCAATCGCGATTTCGCGCTTACAGGGATTCGATTGCTCTTGGGTTTGGATGTCGGGCGTACTGGTTTCAGTCGTCAAGAAAATGCCTTCAGAACTGGATGTGGCCGTGCCCCAAAATGTAACCGGCGGTGAGCGCGCCGGATGGGAGCGGAAAGCCTTCGACGCGAATGGTCCCGGCTGCACGGCATTCCGGAGCGCTCCGAGGCAATTGCCACCAACTCTAAGTGTATTGAGAGGGATGCGGAGCGGTCAAACGAGGCGTAGCATCACGGGCATGTGTTCCGCGCTCGCCGTGCTCAACCAAGAAGTCGTGACCTGTACCCGCTGTCCGCGCCTGGTCGCATATCGCCAGCAGGTTGGGCGCGAGAAGCGCCGCGCCTACCTTGAATGGGACTACTGGGCGCGGCCGGTTCCGGGCTTTGGCGATTCTCATGCCCGCGTACTGGTGCTGGGACTTGCGCCCGGCGCTCACGGCTCCAACCGCACCGGAAGGCCATTCACCGGCGACGCCTCGGGCAAGTTCATGTATCCCATCCTGTGCAAGGTGGGCTTCGCATCACAGCCCAACGCCGAGCGTCGCGGCGATGGCCTGAAGCTGATCGACTGCTACATCACCGCCACCGTCCGCTGCGCCCCGCCCGACAACAAGCCACTTCCTGCGGAGCTCGCCAACTGTGCACCGTTTCTCGATCGTGAACTTGCGTTCCTGAAGGATGTGAAGGTGGTGGTCGCGCTCGGCAAAATTGCCTTCGACGCCTATCTCAATTACCTGAAGCGCAATGAGCTCGTGCAGAGCAAGGCTGGATATCGGTTTGCACATGCCGCGCGCTATGCGATGCCGAACGATGTGATTCTGCTGGCATCGTACCACCCGTCAAACCAGAACACGGCGACCGGCAAGCTGACCCCCGCAATGTTCGAAACAATTTTCCGGGATGCGAAGAGGATCGCAGGCGGTGCCCGCTGAAAACGCCAGGTAGCGGTTAGTTTCTGTGTTGCTGTCCAGGACAAAGTCGCTGGTGCGGCGGACGCTGCGCGTGGTCTTAACATGGTCGGGAGAGAACGTGGGCCCTGCAACAATCCCAAACCTGCACTGCGAGAAGAGAGAGAAATCGGAAGTAGTGGATTTATTTGGTGGCGGCGGTAGGACTCGAACCTACGACCTACGGATTATGAGATGTGGTTTCCGAGGGGCCGCCACCCGGATTCAATCACTTACAGTCGGAACAGGTCACCTGATTCGGGATTGCGCGTTGTCGTTCGGCACTTAATTGGCAACGGAATTGGCAACGCGAACAAACTCTCGCTCGGACTGCGAAACAAGACAGCTTCAACATGCGGGTCCCCGCACCATTATGGCTGCCTGGAAAAGTCCCCGGCGCGAATCGCGGAATTGACGCGCAGTGTGTCCGAGAGCACAATTCCCACAGCCAGACAAATCTAGCTGCGGAGAACCAAAAGGAGCGAAACCATGCGCCACTTCTGCTTTGCTCATTTCGTTCCCTTCGCTTCGTTGACGTTTGCGCTCGCGATTGTTTTGACCCAATCGGCGCAGACCCAAACCTACACCATCCTGCACAATTTCTGCGCCGGCGGCTTTCCCTGTAGCGATGGGGCGTACCCAGTTGCCGGCTTGACCATGGATGCAGCCGGGAACCTGTATGGGACGACCTTCGACGGCGGCTTCAATGGCCGAAGTTGTGACGAAGGTTGCGGCACGGTCTTCAAGTTGACTCACAAAGGTTCCGGCTGGGTCTTTTCCACGCTGTATGCCTTCCAGGGCTTCACGGATGGAGAGGACCCTAGCGGCAATGTGATCTTCGGTCCTGACGGCAGCCTGTACGGAGCCACCTCAAGCGGACTCCCCAACAACGGCACAGTCTTCAACCTGAAGCCTCCGCCTACGGCTTGCAAAGCGGCGCTCTGCCCATGGACGGAAACGGTACTGTTTCAATTCGACGTCAACAAGAACGGGGCGTCCCCCGATTACATCACCTTTGATCCTGCCGGCAACATTTACGGTACCGCGACCTTGGGCGGGCCGGGCGGAACGGGACTGGTTTACGAGCTGACCCCCAGCGGGGGCTCGTGGACGCAGACCATTCTCAACTCATTCCTGGGTGGCGAGTCGCCGCAGGGCGGCGTGATTCTTGACCAGGCGGGCACCGTGTATGGCACGGCCTATATTCCGAACTCCGGATGGGTTTACAGACTATCCAATCCGGGAGGGCAGCTACAGGTCCTGCACCAATTCAGACGCACCGATGGCGACGATCCCTTCGGCGGACTCATCTGGGATGCCGCCGGCAATCTTTACGGCGGCGCGCTGTGTGGAGGCCAGAACGGCGAAGGAACGGTATATCAAATTTCGTTCTCCGGCGGCGGCTGGACTTTCGCTACGCTGTACAACTTCACTCAAGGTGATCCGAACTACTGCGGTGGACCTTACGGCGCCTTGACCATGGACGCGGCGGGCAACCTGTATGGCACGCAGCACTCCGGCGGTGCCTATCAGTGGGGAGCGGTTTTCAAGCTGACGCCTGCCGGCAATGGTTGGACCTATACCTCGCTTTACGATTTCTGCGCCGGCGGCTACCCCTGCAGCGACGGCGCTTATCCTTTTGGGAATGTGATCATCGACAGCGCAGGAAACCTGTATGGCACGGCGTCGTTCGGCGGCAAGTATAACGGCGAATATAACAGCGGTGTGGTGTGGAAGATCACGCCGTAAGGCGGTTGTCAATCGCTAAAACACAGCATCCCACTAAAGAGAAAGTCCTTATCCCTTCAAGAATTGGTCTGGATCTCATTGTCGAACCGGAGGGCAGTATCACACTTGTGCGCCCATGTTTCTCTTGCTCGCTCCAGTGGAGATGAATACCTAGTCTCCGAGCAAGCCGCGCCTGCTCGCACGACACGCTTAGTCGTACCGTCTTGACCTGCCGAGGGCGATTTCACCCGAATCAGTCACGGTGCGCGCTCTCACTCTGTTTGAGTTCTACACGACCCCACCAGCTAGTCCCTAGTCTTGCCAGCCGGAAAGGGCCAAAAATACGCGACACAGCCGCCAGCGGCGAAGCGGCCGCTCACTCCACAGTGACTTTGGTGCCCGGCTGGGACTGGGCTGACAGGTGCTCGATGCGGTCATCGATAACTTGGCGGATGGCCTTGAGGAACTCCACTCGCGAGTTCGCCAGATGCTGGCGCGCAGCCGGAGAAATCCCCAATATCTCCCTGACGCTATTTACCAGTTCACGGCACGGGCAGGGCTCATACGCGACGGACTCACTCGCTGCTCGGGTTTTGGCCTGTGTCTTCATGATTGCGCCTCCTTCATCTCGACGGTGAGCACCTTGCTCTCCAGTTTAGCGCGCGACGGCGCCAGCGCCGCCATCGAGCGCGGCAGACCGATGTGGCGGCGGAAAGTACCAATCTGCACTACCAGCTCGTCGCCCTTCTTGAACAGCTCGACTTCGCCCTTGGTGGCGAAGGGCAGAAGCACGCGAATCTCGTAAAGACCGTCGTTTTTCCTGAAGGTATACGGCTTCTCGGTCCGGGTCACGGCCGACGGATCTTCATCCTCAGCATACAGCACGCGGGCCAGTTCCTCCAGACGCTGCTTGCCAAGGACCTCGTGCGAGAACAGCGGCACGCGCCTAACCGGAACGGGCGCAAAGTAGTTTTCGATCTCGTGCAGGATGGTTTCCTGCGAGTGGTGCCATTCATTGAACCACGTATCAGACACCTCCGCAGGGAGCAGGCGATTGACCACCACGGCGTCCACCGTCAGCCCGTGCAGGGAGAAATAAACGAAGGCGCGCTGGGTTTCGCGCAGCACCATCTTCTCTGGGTTGGTGACCAGCCGGACGCTGGTGATATACGGGTCCGCCAGGATGTCGTCTACACCTTCAAGTTTCTCGAACAGGTCGCGAATGTTACCGAAGTAGGTGTCGGGCGGCAACTCGAACGGCGCAACCCGGTTGGCAATGGGCCGCACCGCCTTGAGCAGGTTCCGCTGGAAAGGGAAGATGTGCTTCATATACCAGTCGAGTGTGGTTGGCATACTGATGAAGCGCATGGACTCGGCAGTGGGAGCCGCGTCCAGCACGATGACGTCATAGCGCTGCTCGCGCCGGTACTGGTTGATGTACATCATCGCACTGAGCTCCTCCATGCCGGGCAGAATGGCGAGCTCTTCCGCCTCCACGCCGCTGATGCCGGTGGTGCGCAGCACCGAGCTCACATAAGACGAAATTTCCTGCCAGTGACGCTTGATCTCTTTCTGGATGTTCAGCTCCTGAATGGAAAGCTGCTCATTGAGGGGCAGGGGATCGGAGGTTTGGACGTGAAAGAGATCGGTGTCGAGATCGAAAGCATCGGCCAAGCTGTGCGCCGGGTCGATGCTCATGACTAGTGTCCGATAATTCAGTTTCGCCAGCTTGATGCCGGTCGCGGCGGCCAGGCTGGTTTTGCCCACTCCACCTTTGCCGCTGAAAAGCAAGATCCTCATGCCTCACATTCTATGCCGGAGCCCTAGATAATCTTGGCGAGTTCGTCCCGGTAGCGAAAAGCGTCACTCCCGTTTTCTTGTCTCGCGGAACGGGGTGAGGCAGTACGCGAAGGATGCCAACTTTCCCGAAGAGTGCCAAGATTTCTGTTTGGCATTCTTTGGCAATGTTGAAAACTTGACAGCCGGAGCCACAGTTGGGGTTTCGGAGGAGCCCCCAATCGGATTCATAACGAAGGTGAGGAGGAAGCTCCCTCGGCAGAGTGGGGCACCGCGAGAAATCCGTGGCGTTCTGGTGGTGTCCGTTAAGAACAATCGTCATGTCCGCGCCGTGACTGTTGCTGCGTGACCGCCGTCACAAACGGCGACCTGCGGCCTGTAGATACTGATTTTGCGGTTCGCGCCCGCAGGGAGATACTCGGGGGAGGTTTCCCTGCGGGCGTCTATGTGGTTCTCTTGCGCTTCACTCAGTCGCGGAGTAAGCTGCCTAGCAGATAGCAGCAAACAGAAGTGGCCACCGGCGATTCCGGGGCAGGAAATCGCTAGCGGCCATTTTTCGTTTGCTGCCACTTTCGAGGGATGGACTCCCAACCCGCAATGACATAAGCTGTGCGCGATTCTGAAAGCTCATATTGCTTGCTCTTGCCCCTGACGCCCGCACACCGTCGGGGGCTTTTTCGCGTCCGATTTCAAACTGCACCACTACCGGAGAGGGCGGATTAGGGCACTACCAGAGTGAGGCCGCCCGGGATTTCAACCGGGGCGGCCTCGATGCTACTTAAATTATCCTCTAAAAAGAGGAATTACTCTGACGATATTCCGTTCTCCTTTGGGATGTCTGGTCAATTTTGCTCATCAGCACGGTTTTAGGACAGTACCGAGATTTTGCGGGCACAGACGGATTTGCCAGCAGCGCGTAAGCTGGATGAAGAGGCGCTGGCCGTCAAGCGCCGAGCGCTAGGGCCCGAGCACCCGGATACGTCCATCTCGGCCTGGAACCTCTTTCAAACACTTCGGGGCCTTAGGGGAGCGCGCGACAGTACGGGCGGTCCTTGACCGCGATCTGCTGTGGCTGCTCGACCGCGATCCCGCCACACTCGGCGCCGACCAGCGCAAAATCCGCGAGTATGTGGCCGAGGTCGTGAAGAAAGTGGATAGTGGATAGTGACCAGATTGGACAACTTCCGCGTTCGCAACGGCCCAGTCAGACTGAGACCGTTGCGATTTGTGCAGTCCGGTGATGGTCTGTTGTGGTCGGATAGTCACGAATTGTTCACGCTGCGCGCTTCCACGCCCTCACTTGCTGGCTTCTGCTTTCAAGTCCTTCACCAGCCGCTGGAACGCCGTCTGATACGAGTCGTGGTCCTTCCAGTTGCTGAAGTCGGGGATGAAGTACTTTCGGATTTCGCGACCCAAATCCTTACCTGTTTTCGGGTCGGGACATTTCCAATTCTCCAGCGTTTCAAATGACCTGAGCCGGACCGGAAACAGCACGTGCTTTCCCTGCTGGACTTGCCGCTCCCAGGCATTGGCAATTTCCGTTTCCACCCAACCACTGTGGGATGCTGTGTTCCGAGAGAATCAGCAGCAGCCTGTCGTATCGCCGTATGACCTCGTCGATTTGTTCGTGGACCTTGCGGCAAGTCCCCGCTCCCTGAGATACCTCCCAAGTATCGGCACTTAACCTGGTTGTCCTCGGCGGAACGTCTGTGCGACTCGGCGATGATTATGCGGAAACACGCAAGTCTGTGGTGAGACAATACGCTCATCTCGCGACCGATCTGGGAGGATTCTTGCTTATGGCGACGTCCGCAGTCAGAGCTAAGGCTCGGATCGCAATTTCCACTGCTATTTTTCTCGCGCTTGTTCCTTTAGCCGGCTCAGGCCAGTCCTCCAGCCCATCTCCCGCGGCGAATCTTCTGTTGCTCAATGCGCACGTTGTGACCATGGATCGAACCCACCCCACGGCCCAAGCGTTAGCCATTCAAGGCGACCGTATTGTGTGGGTGGGCACGAACGACGAAGCGCAGAAACTCTTCCCTGCAACTTCTCGCAGGGTTGATCTGCACGGCGCCACCGTGCTGCCGGGCATCATCGACGCTCATACTCATCTCATCTCTCTCGGCGAAAGCTTACTCAGGCTCAACCTGAAAGATGTTGCCACCGAGCAGGAAGTCATTGCGCGCGTGAAGCAGAAGGTCGCGTCCATCGCGCCGAACGAGTGGATTGTGGGCTGGGGCTGGGATGAAGGCAACTGGGCCGCACATTATCCGACGAACAAAGCCCTGAACGAGGTGTCTCCCAACAACCCCGTTTACCTGGTTGGCCTTCACGGGTACGCCGTCTGGGTCAACCAGAAAGCGCTACAAATGGCTGCCGTCAGCAAGGCAACGAAGGACCCGGAAAACGGAAAGATTCTTCGCGATGAGAAGACCGGCGAGCCTACAGGGGTATTGCTGAATCACGCACAGGAACTGGTCAGAAAGCAGGTTCCGGCGCCAACGCTGGAGCAGCTGAAGAAAGCCATCGAGCTTGCCGCCCAGGAGTGTGTTCGCAACGGCTTGACGTCCGTGCATGAGGCCCTGGTCGGAGCCACTCAGTTGCAGGCTTTTCGCCAACTTGTTGCTGAAGGCCGCCTGCCGCTGCGGGTTTACGTCATGCTAGACGGCGCCGACCAGGTCCTTGTAGCGCAATGGCTGGAACGCGGGCCGGAAATCGATCCCCACCACCAGTTGACCATCCGGTCTTTCAAGCTTTTTGCCGATGGGGCGCTGGGTTCGCGCGGCGCAGCTCTCCTTCAGCCGTACAGCGATGCTCCGCAAACCAAAGGAGTAATTACCACTCCTCAATCCGAGGTTTACCAATTGGCTCGAAGCTCATTGCAAAGGGGATTCCAACTCTGCACCCATGCCATTGGCGATGCAGCCAACCGCATGGTGCTGGACGCATATGCGAGCGCGCTGAAAGCGGCACCCGACACTCACGATCCCCGGTTGCGCATTGAGCACGCGCAGGTGCTGGCGCCAGAGGACATCCCACGCTTTGCCAGGCTTGGGGTTATCCCCTCAATGCAGCCGACCCATGCCACATCCGACATGAAGTGGGCCGAAGCGCGGCTCGGACCGGAGAGAATCAAAGGCGCCTACGCCTGGCGGTCGGTGCTTGACACCGGCGTGCACCTGCCACTTAGCTCAGACTTTCCAGGCGAGACCTTGAACCCGTTCTACGGAGTCTATGCAGCCATTACCCGGCAGGACCCGGAAGGCAACCCGCCAGGTGGCTGGTATCCCGAACAGCGGCTCACCTTGGACGAGGCCCTACGCGGCTACACCACCGAGGCCGCATTTGCAGAGTTTGAAGAGAACGATAAGGGCTCCATCGAAAAAGGCAAACTTGCCGATTTGACGGTGATTTCACAGGACGTTACACGAGTGGCGCCGAAAGAGATTCTATCCATTCACGTTGTGAAGACCTTCGTCGGCGGAAAACTGGTTTACGAATCTGATTGAGATCCCGCGCTTTCGATTCCTCCAGAGGTGGTACTCCCGTCATTCGCCTACGACGGTCACCACCACAGTGCGCTGACGTCCAGTTACATCGCATTCCAGATGAAAGATTTGTTGCCAGGTGCCGAGGACGAGCTTGCCGTTGGTGATGGGCACGGTCAGGGATGGCCCAAGCAGCGTCGCTTGCAGATGAGAGTGACCGTTGCCGTCATGCCAGGCTTGCTCGTGGCCATAGTCACGGCTGGGCGGGATGAGCCTTTCCAAAAGGGTCGGCAAATCGTGCTGCAGCCCCGGCTCGAACTCAATGGTGCCGACTGCCGCTGTGCTGCCGACATTGAAAACGCTGACCATGCCAGTTCAGATGCCTGAGGAGGTCACGACCGCAGCGACCTGCTCCGTTAGATCGTGCATGTCACCGTGCCCTTTCGTCGTGATCGAAATTGGCTTCTGATAGCTCATGTGTTAGTGCAGTCCTTTTGGCATCACAACTCGCCAAAGTGATACCAGTCTTCCTCATTCAGCGAGCGAAGGTATCGACCAACCTCCACAACCTGCCCGTGGTCGTCGGCCCATAGAACATGCTCGTTGAACCGAAGCTGCTTCTGGATGGGCGTAGCTACATGCCATGCAGCTAGGATTAGTGGTAGGGCCGGTTCCCAACCCCCAGAGGGCAGGCGTCGCTTTTCAATGAGCATCTCGAACAACTTGTTCCAGTGCTGGGGAACCGGAACAGCCCACCCGTTTGTCGTACAGTAGTCCCAGAGTGACTCAAAAGTCTCAGGTTTTTCCATACAAGTCACACTTTCCTGGCAGACAGGGGCCCTGTGAATGGCCTAACGCGGTCTGACGCCGCAGCAGGTTATACCTCCATCGACTTTTCCACTCCTCGACCCCTTGCCGGAGGATTGCGAGATGTTCAGGGTTCGCCATCGCCGGGTGACCTCGCTTGCTTCCGGGATGTACGGATGATCTTGGAAGGCCACACTGTATGCGACAGGTCCCGCCCAGTCAACGCGGAAACGGTTACGTGCTGCATCGTTCGGTCGGGCACGACTTGGTCACGCCGGACAGACCGATCCCTGGCCTGTCGCGACCCGATACAACAATGCCGCGGGCATGTCGGCTTCGAAGTTGCGAGCCTGCGCCTCTAATCTGCTTGATAATCCGGCCGCTTCGACGTAGAACAGTCTTTCCAGTCACCTTTAGCTGTATCGGAAGGGTAGGTCTTGTGTCCAACGGCACTGCTGTAGGTATTGATGAAGCGAAGCTCTGGAGCATGGCGGACGCGCTCCGCAACAACATGGATGCCGCCGAGTACAAGCACGTCGTCCTCGGCCTCATCTTCCTGAAGTACATCTCTGACGCCTTCGAGGCCAAACACGCAGAGCTGGAAGCGCAACGCGAACAGGGTGCTGATCCTGAAGATCAGGACGAATACCGTGCCGCCAGCATCTTCTGGGTGCCAAAGGAGGCGCGGTGGGCGTTTCTCAGGGCCAACGCGCCTCAACCTAGCATCGGAACCACCGTCGATGACGCGATGACCGCCATTGAGCGGGATAATCCGTCGCTGAAGGGCGTTCTGCCAAAGGACTATGCCAGGCCGGGCTTGGATAAGCAACGGCTGGGACAGCTCATCAACCTCATCAGCGACATTGGCCTCGGCAGTCCTGCGGACCGTGCCAAAGATGTCCTCGGCAGAGTGTACGAGTACTTTCTCGCGCAGTTCGCCAGTGCCGAAGGCAAGAAGGGCGGACAGTTCTACACACCGTCGCATGTAGTCCGAATCCTCGTCGAGATGCTGGCCCCGTACAAGGGCCGGGTTTACGACCCATGTTGCGGGTCGGGCGGCATGTTCGTGAGCAGCGAGAAGTTCATCGAAGCCCACAGCGGAAGAATCGGCGACATCTCGATCTACGGGCAAGAGTCGAATTACACCACTTGGCGTCTCGCCAAGATGAACCTCGCCATCCGTGGCATCGACGCCCAGATCGCGCACGGTGACACATTCCACAATGATAGAAACCCAGACCTCAAGGCCGATTGGGTCATGGCCAATCCGCCATTCAACGACAGCGACTGGCGCGGCGAGTTACTCAAGGATGACAAACGCTGGATCTACGGGCCTCCGCCTCCCAGCAACGCCAACTTCGCATGGGTGCAGCATTTCATTTATCACCTGGCACCTACCGGACTAGCTGGCTTCGTACTGGCGAATGGCTCCATGTCTTCCAACCAATCCGGTGAAGGCGAGATTCGCACGAAAATCATTGAGGATGACCTGGTGGATTGCATGGTCGCCTTGCCCGGACAGCTTTTCTATTCGACGCAAATTCCCGTCTGCCTGTGGTTTCTGGCTCGGAACAAGAAAAACGGAAGATTCCGCGACCGAAGAGAGGAAACGCTCTTCATTGACGCTCACAAGATGGGAACGCTGGTGGACCGGGTTCACCGTGAATTGAGCGACGACGATGTGGCAAAGATCGCCGGAACTTATCACGCTTGGCGCGGCGACAAAGACGCGCATAGATACGCCGACGTGCCCGGCTTCAGCAAGGCTGCAACGCTCGAAGACATCCGCAAGCTCGGCCATGTGCTTATGCCCGGTCGCTACGTCGGAGCCGAAGATGTCGAAGATGATGGCGAACCGTTCGACGAGAAGATGAAGCGGCTGACCGCGGCACTGCGCGAACAATTGGACGCAAGTGCGAAGCTAGACATTGCTATCGCCGCCAACATGAAGGAGCTTGGCTATGGAGACTAGCCTCGTTCCTTTTGCGGAGTTGCTAAGCGCAGTAGTCGATAATCGAGGTCGGACATGCCCGACATCTGAAAGCGGCATTCCGCTGATCGCGACAAACTGTATTCGGAATGATTCTCTTTACCCTGGGTACGAAAAAGTACGATACGTGTCCCGTGATACCTACGAAACATGGTTCCGAGGCCATCCACAACCGGGCGACTTGATCTTCGTTCTAAAAGGAACACCGGGGCGCGTTTGCTTTGCACCTGATCCAATCGACTTCTGTATCGCACAGGACATGGTCGCATTACGCGCCGATGAATCCAAAGTCGATCCCAAATACCTCTTTGCTCTCCTCAGATCCCCTCAGATTCAGTCCAAGATCGAACAAATGCACGTCGGAACTTTGATACCCCATTTCAAGAAAGGTGACTTCGACAGGCTGCTGTTACCAATTCCAAATCGATCAGCGCAGCGGTTCATAGGTGATCTCTATTTCACTCTGTCTTCGAAGATCGATTTGAACACGCGGATTAACGAAATACTGGAAGGCATGGCTGGGGTGTTGTTCAAGTCGTGGCTCGTGAACTTCGACCCTGTCCGCGCCAAAGCCGAAGACCGCGCCTTTGCATTGCCTCCGGCTCTTGCAGAGCTATTTCCAGCTACGTTCCAGGATTCTGACGTGGGGGAGATTCCAAGCGGGTGGACAACAAGGGGATTGGACGAGGTGGCGCTTTTTCTGAACGGCCTCGCGCTCCAGAAGTTCCCGCCGAAGAATGGCCGTTCCCTACCCGTAATCAAGATTGCCCAGCTTCGCACCGAAGACGTCACGGGGGCCGACTCGGCGAGTGCGGACCTCTCCCCCGAATACATTGTTGAGGATGGCGATGTGCTCTTTTCGTGGTCCGGCTCATTGGAGTGCGTCCTCTGGGCAGGAGGCAGGGGTGCACTAAATCAGCACCTATTCAAAGTTACGTCGGCGGCTTATCCCAAGTGGTTTTATTTCCAGTGGATACGCCAGCACCTCGCTGATTTCCGTGGGATTGCCGCTGGGAAAGCGACGACCATGGGGCACATCCAGCGTCACCATCTATCCGCTGCGAAAGCCATCGTCCCATCAGGCTCGCTGCTTAAGGAGATGGACCGGTACTTCAGTCCGCTGATCGACCAGATTGTACAAAACAAGGTGGCTTCCAGGAGCATTGCGGCAATCCGCGATGCGCTTTTGCCAAGGCTCGTGTCAGGCGAGATTCGGGTCCCTGACGCCGAGCGCATTAGCGGGAGGTCTGTGTAATGGCTGACTCCGTTTCGACCCCTTTCATAATGCATGGCGCACGTGCGGCAATGGTGAATGGTCTGTTGCACATCGAAGCGCAGGTCGATGCGATCGAGGATGCTATTCCCAGCAAGCCCGGACTGGCTTTTGATCTGGCAAGGACTCTGGTAGAGAGCACTTGTCGGACAATCCTCACGGAGCGAGGCATTGCATTCGACCCTGGCGAAGACCTTCCAGCCCTGTTTAAGACAATTAAGAGTAGAGTTCCATTCCTGCCTCCATCGGCAAGTGAAAGCAGCGATGTTCGCGAGAGTATCGCCCGGACCTTAGGCGGGCTGACCACCGCCATTCAGGGGATTTGCGAACTCCGCAATGCATGTGGCTTTGCGTCGCACGGTTCGGATGCAGCAAGACCTGCCTTGGAGGCGACTCAAGCGCTGTTGGCCGCGGAGGCGGCAGACACAATTGTTGGGTTCCTATTCCGCGTCCATCGGCAAGACCGGACTATTCCGGCTGATGCAAGACGCGGCTATGAAGACAATCCTGATTTCAATGAGTACGTTGACGAAGCTCACGACCGTGTGCACATTTTTGAGGAGGATTTCGCGCCAAGCAGGGTTCTTTTTGAGTTGGCCCCAGAGCCTTATCGCCTGTATCTGAGTGACTACAAGCTCGAACCCGAGAACGGCGATGGCCTTCCTGAGAGCACGGGCCTTGGTAACGACGCCGGAGCGACCAACGCAACGGGATTGGCTCCGACCTCGGGCGAGGTGACGCCATGATCGACGAGCGATTCGGCGAGTCGGTCGTTGAGCAGGCGGCGCTCGCCTGGCTTGAGAGCCTGGGATACACGATTCTTCACGGACCGAAGATCGCTGCGGGCGAACCATCTGCCGAGCGCAATGACCCCGAGTACCGGGATGTGATTTTGGAGCGCCGCTTGAAGCAGGCGCTTGAACAGCTCAACTCCAACCTGCCGCCGGAAGCCATTGAAGACGCCTATCGTAGACTGACGCGCGGAGACGAACCGTCGTTGGTCACACAAAACCATGCGCTACATCAGCGATTGGTTGACGGTGTTACGGTCGAATACACCCGCCCGGATGGCTCAATAGGCGGCGCACAGGTCCGGGTTTTCGATTTCGACAATCCAGAGAACAACGACTGGGTAGCGGTAAACCAGTTCACGGTGGTCGAAGGTCAGAACAACCGCAGACCCGATGTCTTAATCTTCGTTAATGGACTGCCCATCGCTCTGATGGAGTTGAAAAACCCGGCCGACGAGAATGCAACCATTTGGAGTGCGCTCGAGCAGATTGAGACCTACAAAGACCAGATTCCCTCGTTGTTCACCTACAACGAGCTGCTCATCATCTCGGATGGACTTGAAGCGCGGGTTGGGTCACTGACTGCCGATACCGAGCGATTCATGCCCTGGCGAACGATTGAGGGCGAAGAACTGGCCCCGGCTGGGATGGTGCAGCTTCAGGTGGTCATTCAGGGACTTCTCGAAAAGCGCCGGTTGCTGGATTTCATTCGCTACTTCGTGGTGTTTGAAGACGAGGGTGGCGGGGTCTTGACCAAAAAGATCGCGGGTTACCACCAGTTCCATGCGGTCAATCGCGCATTGGCGACGACGATTCAGGCGTCGGCTGAAACAGGAGATCGTCGAGTCGGCGTTGTGTGGCACACCCAGGGCAGCGGCAAGAGCTTGACGATGGCGTTCTACGCCGGACGATTGGTGCTTGAGCCTCGACTAGAGAATCCGACAATCGTTGTAATCACCGACCGCAACGACTTGGACGATCAGCTCTTCGGCACATTCTCCCGATGCCACGAACTTTTGCGACAGGTTCCCGAGCAAGCTGTTGACCGCGAAGACTTGCGGGCACGACTCAACGTGTCCACCGGCCATGTGGTGTTCACCACGATCCAGAAGTTCATGCCGTCGGAAGACACACGCAATCCGGCGCTGTCGGACCGGCGGAACATCATCGTCATCGCCGATGAGGCCCATCGCAGCCAGTATGACTTCGTCGATGGCTTCGCGCGGCACATGCGCGATGCTCTGCCTCATGCTTCGTTCATCGGGTTTACCGGCACTCCTATCGAAAAGACCGACGCCAATACCAGGGCCGTATTTGGCGACTACATCAGCGTCTATGACATCCAGAGAGCGGTCGAAGACAAGGCGACTGTGCCGATCTACTACGAGAGCCGACTGGCCAAGCTGGAACTGGACCCGGCGGAGAAACCGAAGATCGACTCCAACTTCGAGGAGGTCACCGAAGGCGAAGAAACTGAGCGACGGGAGAAGTTGCGGACGAAATGGGCGGCCTTAGAGGCAATCGTCGGAACTGAGAAGCGACTCGGCACCGTTGCCAAAGACCTAGTCCACCACTTCGAGGAGCGGCTGGAGGCCATGGACGGGAAGGCGATGGTTGTCTGCATGAGCCGCCGCATCTGCGTAGAACTCTACAACGAGATTGTGAAGTTGCGCCCAGACTGGCACAGCGAGGACGACGACGCTGGAGTCTTGAAGGTTGTCATGACCGGATCAGCCAGCGACGGCCCCGAGTGGCAGCAGCACATCCGGGATAAACGGCGAAGAGAGGCGCTCGGCAAGAGATTCAAGAACGCCAAAGACCCATTCAAGGTCGTGATCGTCCGCGACATGTGGCTGACGGGGTTCGACGTGCCCCCGTTGCACACCATGTACGTGGACAAACCGATGCGGAGCCATGGACTTATGCAGGCGATTGCCCGAGTCAACCGGGTCTTCAAGGACAAGCCTGGCGGGCTGGTGGTGGATTACCTCGGGATCGCGCACGAATTGAAGCAGGCGCTGGCGACGTACACGGAAAGCGGCGGCAAGGGCACTACGGCGATTCCACAGGAAGAGGCCGTGGCGACGATGTTGGAGAAGTATGAGATTTGTCGAGGGCTGTTCCATGGCTTCGATTGGTCGGCTTGGACGACTGGATCGGCTGCCGAAAGGCTCGGGCTGCTGCCGAACGCCCAAGAGCACATCCTCAAACAGGAGGACGGCAAGAACCGCCTATTGAAGGCCGTAACCGACCTCTCGGCGGCCTTTGCGCTTGCTGTGCCCCATGACGATGCTATGCGAATACGGGACGATGTGGGCTTCTTCCAAGCCGTCCGCGCGGTACTTGCAAAGTCGGCTGTACAGCAACATCGTCCCGAGCAAGACCTCGACTACGCGATTCGGCAGATCGTATCGCGGGCGGTGGTTTCCGACGAGGTGGTGGACATCTTCGCTGCGGCCGGCCTGAAGAAACCAGACATCTCGATTCTGTCGGAGGAGTTCCTGACAGAAGTGAGCCACATGCCGCAAAAGAACTTGGCGGTCGAACTGCTTCGGAAGCTCCTGAACAACGAGATCAAAATCCGGTCCCGGCGGAATGTAGTAAAGGCGCGCCTCTTCTCCGAGATGTTGGCAGAGGCAGTGAGAAAGTACCAGAACCGCGCCATCCAAGCGGCGCAGGTCATCGAGGAACTGATCGGGCTCGCTAAGCAAGTGCGCGAGGATGCTGCTAGAGGCGAGAAACTAGGACTGAGTGAGGATGAGGTCGCCTTTTACGATGCGCTTGAGGTGAACGACAGCGCGGTCAAAGTGATGGGTGACGCCACGCTCAAGACGATTGCCCGGGAGCTCGTGGATACAGTCCGCCGAAATACCGCAATCGACTGGACTGTCCGCGAAAACATACGGGCCAACCTACGGGTTCTCGTGAAGCGCATCTTGCGGAAGTATGGCTATCCACCGGACAAGCAGGAAAAGGCTACGTTGACGGTGCTGGAACAGGCGGAAGTGCTGTCGGCAAACTGGGCGACAGCGTAACTCATTCGCTTGGCAGCGTGAGACATCTTACGAGCGTCGTGGCGGGCGGTCGCAACAGGCGAGAACAGCTTGAGCACGGCAGGTTCAACCATTGGTAGTACAGAGGAAACCATGACGGAACAACCCAAGGTTTATCTGACGAGGGCAGGTGGAAGCGGCGAGGACGAGGAGTATGCCCTCGACAATGGAGTTGCAATCATCGGTTTTATCGAATTTGGCTCGCTTGAGAAATTGTCGGACTACAACTCGGTGGTTGCATTCGTGAAGGACACAAAGCCTGAGTTTAAGCCTCGACAGGCAGGAAACGTCGCGGGCCAGCTTTGGGCGTTTGCGATTGCGATGAAAGTGGGGGACATCGTGGTGCTGCCTCGGAAGCTGACCTCACAAGTGGCGTTGGGCACTGTTACGGGGCCATACAAGCACTCGAAGGTAGGCGGGCAGTATCGACACACTCGGCCGGTGAAGTGGGTCAGACCTGACGTGCCTCGCACCGCGTTCCGGCAGGACTTGCTTTATTCCTTCGGGGCTTTTATGACGGTCTGCAACATTTCCCGCAACGACGCGGAGCGGCGCATCGCCGAAGTGCTCACCGGGAAGGTCGATCCTGGACCTTCGCTCCCTGCCGACCATATCAACAAGAAGACCGAGGTCACCGACGACGTTGATGAGGAGAAGCGCGATTTTGCACAGGCCGCCCACGACCAGATCGTGGCGCACATCCAGACACGATATTCCGGTCATGGCCTGACCAAACTGGTGGATGCGGTGCTTAAAGCGGATGGATGGGTTACGAAAGTTTCGCCTCCTGGCGCAGATGGCGGTGTTGACATACTTGCTGGTCGAGGCACTCTCGGCCTCGATCAGCCCCGGCTCTGTGTGCAGGTCAAATCGCAGCTCACTCCAGCCGATGTCACCATTTACCGGGGACTGCAAGGTTCAATGCAGTCCTTCAAGGCTGAACAGGGTCTGCTGGTCTGTTGGGGTGGCTTCAATAAGGCAGTGCACCAAGAATCGAAGCAAGGGCACTTCACAGTCAGACTGTGGGAAGGCAGTGACCTTGTGCAGGCAATCTATCGCAACTATGAGAAACTGCCGGCCGAGATTCAGGCAGAACTGCCATTGAAGCGCGTGTGGATGTTGGTCTCTGAAGAGGTGACGGAATAGCTCAAAGGGAGTGCATCTTTGACAACGATCAGGCGAGCGATTAGCATTCGGCAGCCCTACGTAGAGCAGATTCTGCGCGGGCAAAAGACCTGGGAATACCGCCGCCAGAACACAAAAATCCGGGAATGCGTCTATTTGTACGCCTCTAGAACTCCAGGGCCGAAGACGGAGTGGCGGAAGCTGCGAATGGAACCGGCTGACCTGCCGACGGGAAGGATCATAGGAGCCGTTGAAATCACCGCGACTCGCAGATTGCGGGACGGCTTCGCGTACAAGCTGGAGAATCCGCGGCGGCTCAAGCGGCAACTGAAGCCCATCAATCAGCCACAACCATGGTTTTGGAAGCCGCGGTTCACATTGTGGAAAAAGTCACATGACGGAGAAAAAATCTACGAGTGTGAAGTGAAGAAGCTGTTCATGCGCGACGGCGTGAAGCGTTGGGAATGGTTGCGAATGAGCGTCGCAGACGCTATTCGGGAAGGGGCAACGGAATTTCGCTGCAAAGACTGTCACGGGGCGGTCAGACTGCACGGCAAGCACGTTGCTCACGCCCCGGCACCACATGTCGAGCATAAGTCGCGTCAGGACTCAGAGTATTGCCCATCGGGAATGTACTTTCGACAACATCCCGGCCGCGAACCTGGGCTGTCGAGTGCGCCGGTTGAGTGACCGTCAAGTCCTACGTTCTTGGCTAATGCCGGACAACGATTGGGCAAACGCGCAGAATGCCCTCTTGAAATCAATCCTTTGTGGCGACCTCCGGTTGCTGCATCCGGAGGTCCCAACCTTAGTAAATGAAAATTAACGGCAAACGGCGGCCAAAAAACCGTCTGTGTTCCGTCTCCCGATTCACAAGAATCTTGGAGCTTGGGCAGAGCCCCGAGCGATATGTAGCATGTATTCAAGGCAGAGACGGAGGTTGATGGGCGTATGGCAAAGAAAATCAGCTCAAGCGAAATTCGCGTGCCCACGGTTGAGAGCGTCGAGGTTGCTCGACGAGCTTTCGCCGCACAGGAGCCCCGCCATCTGTTCTATCGGGTCGCAACAGAGTTGATTGACCTCGCGCTGAAGAACCAAACCAAGGTCTCTGTCGCTGAAGCCCTCGCGGTGCTCCTGCAAACCTGGAACGCTCAGTTTTACAGATTCGGACGCGTCAACTTCGATGAAGAGCATTTTCAACGGATCGAATTGCTTGTGACCAACAATTTGGCATCAATCGAAGGCTACAGGCGTCGGTCTATTAGCGGCTTCGCAGCCGATGACGAAGATAGGGTGCGGTTGCTATTCAGTCGCTTCGAAGACGTGCTCGGCGCGGTGGGCGCCGCCAAGAGCCTACACCTTCTCGCGCCCTCGTTTTTCCCGTTGTGGGACCGCAAAATCGCAAAGGCTTACCATCTCAATCTCGACGGCGGAGCGTTTGACGAGTACATTAAATTCATGCGCCTGACGCAGCGACAGCGCCGAGCTTTGGCTGAACAGGGCGCCAAGTGGTCGGACACACTCAAGGCCCTCGACGAATACAACTTCTGCACGTACACCCTGAAAGTAGATTCCCAATCTGCTCCATAAACGTCCTTCGAGGTAAACCTTTGAATCACTGACGCCGCTTTAGCTTTAAGACTAGATGCCACTGCGCCGTTTTGCGATGTCCCTTGCACGTTTCACACTCAGGCAATGCCGCGCTTTTCGCAATGGTAATCTCCTGCAGTGTGACATCGTATTTTACGCACGCCATGCATCGATATTTGCCCTCTTCCGGCGCTGGATCGCCGGGGGCGTATCCCCACTCTCTCCCCAAAGCACGGCCAAATCCTCGCGCAAGCTCCAGTTGACGCTCTCGCGTAAGAGACAATATCCGGTCCCTCAATTGAATCGCTTCGCGCCGGACTGGACGAAGATCTGTAAAGTCAATAAAGGATTCGTGCAGGTAGTGGTGCAGTTTGATTTCCACAGGCCATTGAACGGCGGTGCGGACGGCGTAAACTGAGGGCATGGCAAAGCGGCCTGTTACACAGGAAGAACTTCGGCGAAAACTCGCAGAGGTGCAAGAATTGCAAGATCTGAAAAAGCTCAGACAGGAGATGAAAGCGCACATGCCCAGACGAAAACTTCGGATCGTGCGGGAAAAGCCTCCGCTCGGCATCTGTGAATACTGCAACATGCAGTTTTCCCCCACCTTGACCGCATTGGGAGCACCCAATAAAGATAGCATTCAGGAGCAGTTCAACGCTCACAAGTGCAAGCGCGAGGATTTCGTGCAAAACGCTGCGCGGATCGAAAAAGAAGCGACAGACAATAAATAACACGCAGACTCAGGCAGGTATTCCCTCTGCCGGAAACGGTAGAGCACCTTGCCTGAACGGATCAACGTTTGTCCTCCGCTCATAGCTTCGCAGATATATGCTGCTCAGCATAGGGGATGCTGTGTATGTCCTTCCCCTGGTTTCCCCTTCTGCGCTTAACAGTCCCTTATCCACCAACACCCTTAACTCTCGACTTGCCACCTGTTCAGAAACCTCCGCCTCCAGCATGTAGTTGGACCGCCTTATTTTGTATCCAAACGCTGCATTCACTAAAGTCGGAAGCGATCTCTCATCAAGCCCTTGGCTGAGCAAGAGCTGTTCAATCTCATTCCAAACCCGTTGCGTCATTCGGCTGCGTTGTAACAACCATGACGCTTGCCTAAAATGCGCTACGAGGTTGAGCCTGATCCAAGGACGGCAATCGTTTTCTGGATGGAATGCCCCTCTTCCGACTTCTGCCAATACATCGTAGTATTCATCGGTAAACCTACCCAAGTATTCTTCAATGCTGCAAAACGGTGGTTCGATGATTTGCTCCCTCGCCAAAATGAGCGTTTGCAGACACCTTGCCATTCTGCCATTGCCATCGGAAAATGGGTGAATCATGACGAGATTGAGATGGCCCATTGCCGCTCGAATTATGGCAGGCACTTTCGATTTTTCATTCAATGAATTGACAAGCTCTCCCATCAACTTGGGAACAAACTCGGCGTCTGGTCCCTCATAGACGTTCTGCTGCTTCTTCTGGTCATACACGAAGATGACGCCTGGGCGATAGCGCCCCGGATGCTTTCCGAGTTCCTCTTGGAGCATCATGAAATGTAGGCTCCGTATCAGTCCTTCGCTGTAACAGAAATGTGGATCACTGGCGAGTTGGAGGACGTAGGTCATCGCATTTCGATAACCTACGGTAGCCTGCCATGTCTCTCGCTCAGCCGTCATTGGCTCATCGTTTTCCACAGCCGCCATCGCGTCATCCTTCGTGATGTTGATTCCTTCGATGCTGTTGGAATGTCGGATATTTCTAGCCAAAGTTGCCCGTCGTAGCACGCCGAACCAACGCCCCGGAGTGCTAATGGAATACCGTAGCGTTTCCCGCATAGCGTCTATCTTTTCAATGACTTCCAACTCATCGACTAATAGTGCTGGGGCCTTAAACAGCATCACTCACCTTCCTAATAAATATACACTAATACACTATTATTATGTTGTCAAGATAAAAATATTATGTTATCGTATACCCATTATGAACGTGCTGAGAACACCCCAAACCGTCCAACCGACAATAGGACGCTTGTCACAGGCGCCCAATTGAGACATCGGCCTCCACCCGCCGTGTCGCCTTGCCTCTGGCTTTATTGCAGAAGCCCAGGGGCAGTCGAACCGTCTGGCCAACGGTTTAGAAAACCGAGCGAAGGGGCATCTGGTGTTGAATCTACAGCGCGCTTACCGCGTCAGAATGGAACGATTCGAGCGGGTGGGTGGCGGGTTATGCCTACAATTCGCCTATAGATGATCCCTAGCTGCCCTGTGGCGCGTTTGCCACTTCTGGCCTGACTGACCATGTAAACGCTCGCAGGCGACACGCTGGCGCGCTTCCTGCGACGCTCTTTCGCGCTACGCCGACCGCTGCAGCCGTTTGAGGGGAGTCCTTGGCCGACCGGCAAAACGGGGGTGGTGCATTGAGGCATAAAGGTGACGGTCAAAGTCGGAAGAACAATCGCGACAGCGTAAGGTCGAATCATCCGTTTTTCCCAAACCTTCTTGGATCGAAAGACCTGCGAGCTGGGCGTTACTTCCCCTGCGAGGTTGCCAAATCATGGTACCCTGCTGCCCGTGAGCATCAAAGTTGCCCGTTCCTTGAGTGAATACCTCTCGACAGTCGGCAAAATCCGCAGGCGTTGGAGAGTTCCCAGGAACCATGAGTTGTGGTTCCGAGCAGAAGACACATCACACCGCCGGACCCACCTTCAGCCCGGTATTTATCGCCCCAGGGACAGTGGTCTACGAAAGTCGGTCGATAAACTTCTTGAAATCGAGAACGATCTCTACGAAAAATTTGGCCGCTGTGCTACTCAACTTTCGCTAATGGACGTGAAGTCCATTGATGACGAGTGGGATTCATACTTTCTGATGCAACATCATGGTGCTCCGACGCGGCTTCTTGATTGGTCAGATGGGGCACTGATCGCGATGCATTTTGCCGTGAGAAACAAGCCGACACCGCCGAAGAGTGGCTCGATAATCTACGTTCTTGATCCCTACTGGCTCGGAAAGTTGTCAAGGAGGCACCCGGATCGCAGGGATGCTGAGAAAAGATGGAAGGAGTATTGGTCAAAGCACCGCGATGACTTGGACCAGGATGAGTGGGAGCGATTGTACCTGCCGTCCGACGAGGACGACGCCAAAGACCCGTTCTTGAAAACACCCGCAACGCCCATGCTTTGGGATTCGCCTCATGTGACGCGACGGGTCGCCGCCCAGCGGAGCCGCTTCATGATATTCGGCACCGACCCCTCTTGGCTTGTGAAGATTGAACGGGAAAGGGATTCCCGGTTGGTTTCGATAACCATTCCAAAGGGCTCAATAAACAGGATAAGACAGGAACTCCAGGACGCTGGTGTCAGTGAATCGGTCATCTACCCCGACCTCGATGGACTCGGGCGTGAACTGAAACAAACGTGGGAAGCGAGAAGATGATGACGCAATCAAGTGGGCATCCGCGATCTGCGGACTGCTCGAAGGCGAGTGAAGCCCTGCTGAGGAGTTTCAGGCGTCAGTTCAGCCACTGGATGCGCGGCGGAAATGCAGGTGTACCGGAGCAACACAGTGCGGCCTCTCATGGACGAGGGAGTCTCGACTGACGCCGCAAACGTGCAGACTTCAGGCTTGATTTGCCGATTCAGGCGCGCGCACTACTAGAGCCTGCGCAGCAACTCCGACATCGTGGTTCCAAGACCCCTGGCGATCACCTGTAAGGTGATGATTCCAGCTTCGCGCTTACCGCGCTCAATGTCCGATATGTGCCCACGGTTCATGTCCAGTGTTACGGCCATGTCGATCTGCGTCCATCCCTTGCGCTTTCGTAGCAACCGGATGCGCTTCCCAATTTGTACCAAGAGGGCGTGGTTAGTGGTGGACACTCCCTCATCGTCGCCATATTATGCAAAGTGCGTGTCTGGTATGCCAGACAGTGTTCACTCTGAATCGTTTAGCGCCGTAAACGAGGGTGGGAGTAACTCATGAGACCTGCAAGACAGCTCCTGGCAGTGGCTTTAGTCATAGTTACTTGTACGGCGGCCTACTTGTATTGGAACCACAAAAGAACAGAAGAACGAGAACAACGGGCGTCCGCTGCGGAAGAAGCGCAGCTCAAAACAGCAATCGCTCAAATGATCTCTCGCTGGAATGCCATCCCAGATTGGGCCGATGCCTTCCGAGGCCGATTGCGTTCAGAAGTTTACAGCGCCGAACTCCAGAGGGCAGTACTTGGCCCGAGGCCCATTCTGCTTTACGCAGAACTGAACGACGTGAAGCGCGCAGATACCGGCTTTGAAGCGGAGATGTCCACCGTTGTTACGCAATGGCCTCTCCATGTGCATTACCACTTGTTTTGCGACGAGGCACTTGCACAACGGCTCATCGGATACCCGCAAGGCGCCTTCAGGCTGTTCGCAGTGGTGGCTCAGATTGAGCGGATTGAGCGGATCGAGAAGCGCACGCAGCCTGAAAGGGAACAAGTGAATGGGGGCAAGTATTCCTTCGAAGAATGGGATTTTCTTGCTGAGGGCAGGGCCGAAGACGTAATCTTTGTCGGAGTTCGCGGTCTGGGATTTGCACGAATGAACAGCGCTACTCCAGAAGCCGTCCGCTAGATAGTCGTCTGTAAAGTTGCACCATGGCCAGCAACATGGATATATACGAAGGTGCCGTTGACCTTTTTGGGCACCCGCTGACCGCACCGATAGACGAGGATGAAACTCGCCGTGCTCTGGACGAACTTTTCAGGCTTACCCACCAGTACAACTCAACGAAAGCCTATAACGGACTGCTGACATTTATCCGGCGTTTTAGGTTTTATGCCCCGTACAACGCGATGCTGATCCACATTCAGATGCCAGGGGCTAAGTTCGTCGCGCCACCCCATCGTTGGCTGCACGAGTACGGCCAGCGCATCAAACCTGGCGCGCATCCCTTGGTGATCCTTCAGCCGATGGGGCCGGTAATGTTCGTCTTTGACATTTCGGATACTGAGCCTTTGCCTAATGCTCCGCCCCTGCCGCCGGAGGTCGTGTCGCCGTTCGAGGTGTGCGGCGGGAAAATCGGACACCAATTGGAGCGAACGATCGAGAATGCGAAGCGAGATGGCATTCGTGTTAGTTTGCAAAATGCCGGATCGCAACGTGCCGGACAGATCGGCGTTGCGACACACGATGCCTGGCTCGAAGTTGTCGTCCGCCTTGTACCTAAACGGGAAAGTGCGAAGGTGCGTGTGCGATACGAACTTCTCCTGAATGGCAGCCTTTCGCGTGAAGCACAATACGCAACTCTCGTTCATGAGTTGGCGCACCTCTACTGCGGCCATCTGGGCACACTGACTGAGAGGTGGTGGCCGGATCGGAGCCGTTTGAGTAACGCGGTATGCGAGTTTGAGGCGGAATCCGTCTGCTATTTGGTCTGTGGGAGAGTTGGTATCGACAACCCGTCCGACAAGTACCTGTCCGGGTATATCGAACAATATCGCCAAGTTCCTGAAATCAGTTTGGAGTGTGTGATGGCGGCGTCCGGCCTGATCGAAAAGATGGGATCCGAGCGACTCAAGCCGCGAAAGCACGGAGGAGCAAAACCCGCGACCTTGGAATAGAACGGTCGCTCTCTGAACTACCAAGGATCGCAGATACCTGCCCAAACGGGTATTGCCTTGTATAGGGAATCAGGACGAGGAACGGCTCTCTCGCAGCGGGTTATGAGGCGGTCCTGCACCGTTGCACGAGCACCCGCAGAAATATTCGAATAAGGTGCATCGGCGCCCCTTACGTTTCCTGAATCGCGGGTTGTTGCTGCGCAGATTGGTGGTTCAGCCGCTCGCAACATGCACAGATCGGTTAGTTGAAATGCTTCCCCGCGTCGGCATGGCGGCACCGGGACTTCACTTCCCGCAGCCTGGAGAGGTGAAAAGCACTCCTGGGTAGCAAGGCTAACGAAGTGGAAACTTGGGCAATCCAACACAACTCAGCTTCTGTTGCTGCCAGCCTCAGTCGCTCGTAAGTTCGCGAGTGCATTCCCTTGGGCTTCCATGGAAACGGCTCCATCAAGTTCGCCGAGCCGCCTAAACGCATTCGGATTGCCTGAGCTCGATGGAGGGCGCGGTCCCTAGGTGTTTCCTGCTGGCTGCGGTATGAAATCTGATGGCAGTGCCGGCAGGCGAAGTTGCCGGAAGAGCCATCGCAGTAAAGGATTGCAACCCGACGCCCGCACCCTGGCACCGGGCAGAGAAACCACGACCGGAAACCACCGTAATTACACCGTGTCCATTCCAGCGAAACGATACGCTTAGGCTCGCTGGGCTGCGCCCTTCCGTTCGTCCAAAGCAAGTTCGACAAAATGAGGCGATCAGGTCTATCCCCCACTTTGAAAGAGTGAAGAACTTGCACATGGCACCAAGGCCAAAAGAAGGATCGACCACTCTGCAGGAACGCTCTTCGCTGCCACTCCTTCACATCTAATTGGCCGTATTCAGAGGTCGTGAGCTTGCGATTCCAGCGTCGGCCGCTATTAAATCCTCCCATTCCGTCCTCCGGAGATTTATCGAAATCATTAGAAAATTGTAGTCGCAAGTTGTCCGGCAGTTACAATCGAGACACCGGATAGCGGCTGACTGATCATCGGCTGCGACAAGGGCGGCGCCTTCCCGTCCGCCCTTCCAGGTGGAGTGCAGGTATTCGAAGCTGGCGGATTGGCACCTGTGACCAAGGGTGTGCTTTGCGAGTAGGCGGTCCAGCCCGAAACCGTTCCTTGAAGCGTTTCTCCCCCAGATGTCGTGCCTATGTACACCTTATATCCAGTCGCAGAAGCCGGTTGCAGCGTTGGCTGCGTGACGATCAAAGTGCCTGAGCCTGAAAGGTCTTCGACTGATTCAGGAGAGATGTTTGAGAGCGTTGAACCGACAAAATAGTAGCCAACCCGTGCTTATCTCCTTGCCCTTGTCACTCGCCCCTGCAACATACGTCACTGACATACCGCAGCGCGCAGGAGTGAAATTGGGGTGTGTGTGTGCCGGGAGAAGGCTCCCGGCCTGCTGCCCCACGTTTGGATTAACTAGGCTATCGCAGTATACGGTTCATCTGGCATTGGACCCTCGTGCGCTGGAGGTCTTGTATGCACCCTTCACGGCGTAGCATTTCTCGGTCTGTTCTCGTCATTGTTGTCACCATGTTGGTGATTGTCCTCGTCGCTTGTGGAGGCGGGAGCAACGGTGGCGGCGGTAATAATAATCCTCCAGCGCCTCCCGCGCCCCTCCAAGTCACTACGCAATCCCCCCTCCCGCAGGGAATAATCAGCGTTCCGTACAGCACAACCACCCTGAGCGCAACTGGCGGTGTTACGCCCTATGCCTGGAATGTTGCATCGGGAAATTTGGTAGTGGGCTACTTTGAACAATCTTACGGATGCGGCGGTGGATGCGGGTTCGGGCGTGGAGGATGCGGTCCAGGTTTGGGAATTTGGCGCTTTTCATGGCTCATGGGATGTACCTCCAAGCGAGAATTATACCCGATTACGCCGCTCTTTCCGCCCTGCGCTCGTATTCCTCCCAAAGGGCAACGAGGTCTGCCACATCCCACAGTCGGTCTGTGACGCCAGCGGCCATTGCTGGACTCATGCGCAGTGTACGATGAATCTTGATGAAGTTGTAAGCGAAATACGTGAGCGCCACAGCCGCTGCATGGTTACGAAGTTTGCGCGAAAATCCATTGGACAGGCGCGTATAGCGGCGCAGGTTTGTTCTGAGAGTCCAGTTCTGGCGCTCTATGAAACTCGTGCTCACTGCTGCCCAATCGGGATTGCCACTCACAACCCGCGATTCAATCCCGATGCACTGTGCTGGACTATATCGCTTTTCATCCTCTTGCGGCTTCCCGTAGAGCTTCTGCAAAACGGCGTAGTCGATGGAATCACCGAACGCGGCTTCGACCGCTTCCAGATACGGGCGATGACCGTCCGTTGTGATCTGCACCCGATTCGCCAGCCGCGACGCGAGGTCAGAGACAAAAGACACCGCCGTTTCCAAGTCGCGTCCGCCAACCGCCCAAGAGGGCACGAGCTTCGTATCGGCATCAATTGCAACCCAAAGCCAGATGTCACCAGCATCGGGATGCGCCCTGGCGATTTCTTCCGTGCGGTGCTTCTCTTTGCAGTAAATCCACGTCCAGATTTCGTCGAGCTGGAGACGCTTGCACCGCAGATTACGAAATACTTCGTCTTGGTATTCGGCGCATACTTCTCCGACTTCGACAAGCAGGCGCATTGCGGTTTTCTTGGCGACTCCGATCATGCGGACTGTCGCTCGAATAGAGCAGCCTTCAATCAAGCAACCGATTACGCGGGCGCGGGCTTCAGAAGTGAGGCGATTCATAATGCCCCAACTATACTAAACCGCTTTAGCATTGTCAACAGAATTTTGTTGTGGAAAAAGGGGAAAAGTGATGTATAACCTAGAGTCGTCGGCTTCCACAGAGTCGCAGCGCCGTAACACAGCATCCAAATCCGGTAATGGAGTACCAGCCATGAACGCAACTCAGATCATCAAAGATGCGCTCACTGACAACGATGAAGTTCGTCTTGTACTTGAAATCGCTGCTCGGGCGCGTGAACGCGAGGAAGCGGAGTTGCCAGCCGAAGTCTCCACGCACACGGAGATAGTTCCGACTAGTTCCCTTGTGCCACTAGAGACGCGTGGCTAGACTCAAAAAGCTTAATTTTGTTTTGACCTGGCTGGCGCTGGATATTCATCTGCACCTCGCTGCGCACGTAGTATTCCCATATCTTGAGCCATAACTCATCCTTCATATCCAGCACCTCGACATTGAGTTGTAGCTCGTTCTTCGCAGTTGCACCGTCGATAAACTGTCCGTGAACCGGAAATAGCTTTTTAGAGAGAAGTTTTTCGGCGATCTGATTGGCTTTTCTCAATCGAGCGTCGCGTCTCGGGTATGTCGGCTTGAGCATGTACTTTTGCAGCAGCCTCGATGCAGTCTTTTTTGCGAAGTCGATTTGATGATCCATCTCTTGAATGAAGGGAATGTTCAGTCCAGCTAGTTGCGTCAAAAGGCCAACAGTAGGCTTCTTCTGTTTGATCGCCTCTTCGATCTGTTTCATGAGGATATCTCGCGACTCCACGAAGGACAGAGCTGATAGCCACTGATTACTACCAGAAACGGTTATTTGCACTTGGGGATCAATTGGCCCAAGCTCGGACGGATAGCCCATTATGATCGTGTCTGACCCCAGCGCCATAACGGTAGCGGCACTCTTTGCAACATTAGGCACGATGATGCGCAGTTGTCGGTTGTTTCCTGAAAGGTGGGACCTGCACATATCCACCATCTTCTCGACAATCGTTGCATCGCCGCCAGGGCTATGCAAAATCACATTGATCTGCTCTGCCCCTGTGACAGAGTTTAGGATCGTTTCGAGCGACGGAATATCGGCGGTGAGCATGAGGGCGTGCGGATGCCCAAACCGGAAGATGTAACTAATTAATCGGTTTCTGGCACCGTAACGAGCCGAGAGCAAGGTCTCAATCTGGGTCATTAAGGCTTGCCGCTTTTGAAGCTGATCGGCATCGACGTTCAGTTCGTTCAGGATGTTGACAAACAGGGGTGATTTCTTGACCTTCTCTTCCGGCGTGGGCTTCTGGGGAGGCGTAGTGGGCGGCGAAGCGGCCATAGCGGGAATCGCTCCTTATGGGACGATCCAAGCATAAACCGATATAGCTAAAGCGGTCTAGCTTTATCTGTCCCTTTCAGCCCATCGCGCAGCAGCAGCTTTTTTGGCGATCTTTCTACGCTGTGCCGAAGTCATGGTTTGCAGGCGGCGCTTACCGCCGATCTGTCCACCCTTGCGCCCCATTTCGGCCATTACTCGCGAAACGTCGAGTGGCGCTGGTGTTGTAACGGGCGGTTCCGGCAATGTTGGAATCTGGCCGGTTGACATGGCAACAAGCTGATGGGCTGTCAGGTTGACATCTCGCGGATGCTTTGGCTTGCTAATACGCTTTGGCATGGCATTATGATGCCACAGTCGGCGCTTGACCGCCAGCCCTCGTCAGGGGCAAAGTAGCCCACTACCGGAAATTTGCCCTCTGGGCTCAGCCTGAGCAGGGCGGGCGTAGTGTCGGGCACACCCACCGCTGCGGGTGGCTATGGGTTTACTGTGGCAGTTGCGGACTCCGAGCAACCGCCTAGTGTGGCGAATGCGTCCTTCTCTATCTCCATCAACGCTGCACTGCAGATTACGAACACCTCTCTCCCCAACGGCAATCCAGGCGTTTCTTACAACGCCACCACTTTGGCTGCCACGGGCGGATTCACTCCTTACTCCTGGACGATCACGCAGGGCGCGTTGCCGAATGGCCTGACTCTGAACGCAACCAGCGGTGTGATCTCCGGCACGCCCACTGGCGCTGGCACGTCAAGCTTCACTGTGCAAGTGTCGGACAGCGAAACCCCGGCGGCGACAGCTACTACCGGCCTCAGTATCGTGATCAATCCGCCGCCCGCGAGAAGTGCGGCTCTCTACACTGCGGATGGAGGGATTGTGTTTCGGGCTGGCTTGCAGATCGGGAGCGATGGATCTCTTACGCTCTTGCCTTCGTCGCCGGAATTGGCGCTTGCCGGGTCATCCCAATTCGCCGCTTCCCCGACGTTGCCGTTACTGTTCACGTTGGGTCCAACCCTGGACTCGCTCCTGATAAACCCGGATTACTCCCTCGCCTCGTATAGCAGCGCTCCCCTCCCCGGAGGCTCGAACGTCCCTTACCAACCGCCGTCGGTCGACCCCACGGGATCGAATCTTTACTTACCCGGCACCATTAACGGCAGCGGCGCAACCGGGATAACCATCTTTCCCGGCAATGGTTCTTTTGAGCCGTTGGGGACCGTCGTCACACCCAATCCACCCAATGGGCGGATGGTATTCACACCCGACGCGACGCTAGCGTTCATCCCTACGTGCTCACAATCCGACCAGGGCAGCATTCTGTCCTTCTCGCGCAGCTCTAGTGGCATCCTCACGCCCGCCGCTACTTACAGCGGAGCTGGCTGCGGCCTTGTAGCAATGGCGGTATCGTCAGATGGCAAGTATCTGGCGACGAACGTGCCGGTCGCCAAACGATGGGCAGAGCACGGACTCTACCAGTTCCCCGGTTTCCACGTAGGTCTTCAGTTCGTCGTCAGTGAACCGTTCAAGAAGGTTGTTTACTTCAAACCACTGCTGAAACCGCTGCTCTTTCTCCAGCCGTTGGAGTCGGCTCTTAACCGATCTCATTGTTGTCCAGCTTCCGCCATATCACTTTCCTTCCTGATCCTGTGGCACTCCGGCGCCGAGACCGCTCTCCAGTGCAGCCAAGCGCTCTTCAACGTCTGAAACTTCGATGGACTTGAGCAGCACATTTGCCAGGTACCCAAGGGTACCGGCGACCTTTGGATCAAGACGCCGTGCCCGCACGTCGGAAATGAACTGACCGAGCGCGGTTCGTACCTCCTGAGCCGTCTGCGGGGGCGCCAGTTCAGGTTGTGGCTGTTCCCGCGACTCCCTGGAACGCCGAGCCTTGCCGCTCTTACGGCCCATCTCGGCAGCGAGGTTGGGGTCAGCGTGTAAGACGCAGAGTCCGTTCTTCACCGCGACGGCTCTGCACCGCTCACCTGCGTTCGTTTTCGCCTTGCATATCGCGTTCATCTGTTCGTCCTATACCGTTCCGCCCGTTCAAACGGTGGGGTATGATTCACGGACTCGGCGGCGAGGGCACGCCAATGTGCTGACCCATTCAATACCCCAAAGAGTACAGAACCGGCCTCAGTTCAAATGCGGGAAATGGGCTGCATGTGCCCGTAGAGGCAATGGTCTGGTCGATCGCGTAGGAGATGGTATTGCTTCCGTTCCCGAGAACCCGAAATCTTCGAGAAATGGATGTCCATATCGCTCCGGCTCCGATAGATGCCGATGCGCTGATGTTTCCGATCCCAGTAGCGCCGGAGGTCGAGGTTGCCAGGACCATCATCACGTTGTTGGTGGTGGAAGAACCGGGCACGGAAACATTCAAGTCCGCATCCTCCCACGTAAGAACAACTCCGATGGTTCCCTGCGTGCCGCAGGTTCCACCTCCGGCTGTAGTCTCAATGGCTTCAAGGGAAAACTCGTAGGTTCCACTTGTTGCTGGGGTTGCCATCGTGACCGAGCTTCCGTTGATGACTCCCGTACTGCTGCCGAGCGTCACAGTTGTCGGCGTGCTGAATATCTTTTGGGGGACCTGGTTGCTGTTCACGGTGGCGACCGTGTTCACTCCTGTGTTGCCGATCGTCCAATCGCCGGAGGGCGTGACGGCTGTCGCAACCCCCAATGAGTTTCCCACCCACATTTCGCCGGCGGCAAGTAAGCTTGTGAGGCCTCGGTTTCCGCCACTCGACTGGTTCCACGCAGGGGTAAAAGCCAGCGCCAGGAATAAGACACCGATAAGAAGAACAAGAAGTTTACGCATTTTCGACGACTACCGTCTCGTCATCGCTAGACCTCCAGCGGAACTCGGTCTGGGGTCATGGCATTCGCTTTTTCTTCACCTAGCAAGTCAATCAGAGCGCGTGAAGGGACAGGGCGATAAAGTTCTCACACTCACCAATCGAAAAGGGACTGCGGCGATTTAGAATCCCATCAGAACCGGATAGCGGCTGACTGATCATCGGCGGCGACAAGGTGGGGCGTGCCTCCCCATCCCCACCTTCCAGGTAGTTTCACACTACATGCGGGAAGGTCACTCGGGAAGGTAACGAATGCTGTCGGATGATGGATTAAAGGCAGCCGCAAAGACTGCATTGAGGCTTGCTATAGAGAGTGCCCGCTATCGGTCAACCGCCAATATCCGCGCAAATTTGGGCGTCACTGCTGCCGCTAGTACACCCAAGCCCCTTGTAGTCCCTCAAGAGCTGCAATTACCTCGCACGGATCAAGCAGATCAGCTTACCCGCGCCGAGATTGCCGACTATCTAGCTCGTGCTGGATGGGATCCAGACAAGGCCCGCGATCTGGCCGCCGCGGAACTTGCGGTGGACTTCGGCCACAGCTTGACATCGAAACATCTCCAGGTCCTTGTTGATCTAATTGACGAAGCGCCAGAACAAGATCAGACGGCCTTACAGTTACAGACGGTTGACCTATTGGGCAGGTGGCTGCTTCGCAAGCGGCAGGCAGTGGGCCCGGATGGCAGGATCGTCGTTGGCGTGAGGAGCCTCGGTAAAGCCAAGAAGATCGTCGCGGTGTGGATCAGCGACGAGTTGACTCGCCGGAAGACTTTTGAGTCGGATGAAACCGGAGCACTTGGTTCTGCGCATTCGCACGAGGGGGGTGAGGGCCCGCGGAGGGCGCGCGAACGTGAACAACGGGCTTCTCGTTCATCTGATCAGAAACCGGCCCACGAAAAAACGGGACTTGGCCATAAACAACTGGATTTGCGCCGTTACTTGGATTCAGCAAAGCTGACCGCACGGCAGCGCGAATGTATATCTTTGCTTCTGGAGTACGGATTGGGAAAGACCGCGATCGCGCAGCGCCTGGGGATTGACCGGAAGACGCTCGATGAGCACCTTTCCGCGGCAGAAAGGAAATTTGAATTGCTAAAGGCCAAAGAGCGCGCCGATAAGAATATCGGGAAGGTAAAGCCGGGCAGCTTCCGCGGGCGTTAGCGTCCCGTTTACATCCTGCCGCCTGTATATCCAACAGCAACTCCCAATACCCCACACTTACCCCGCACGAACCTCGTTTCAGGAAGGGCCCCTAAAGTTTTTCCGATTTTTTTGCCGCACCGAATCAACAACTTACGCAGCTCCACACCCCGCATTTACCCCGCATGTGGGGACTAAGAGTAGAGGGCCGCTTGTTATCGAGCGCCCTTAGGAGCATCAGATGGCAACACAGCTTTTGACCATTCGAGAAGCAGCCCAGAAGTTGGGGCTCAGAGAAAAAACGATTCGCCGCTGGGTCGCACTCCGAAAAATTGAATACATCAAGGCCGGCGAGCGGGCAGTCCGTATTCCGTCAACAGAGATCGACCGCCTGATTGAAGCTGGGAGAGTTCCACGAATCGCCACGAAGGGACCGAGAGTTCTATGACCGGGCATGTGGCTGCAATTGACGCTTCGCCGTCCTGCGGTCTGTATTCGGCGGAAGCCGAACGCGCTTGCCTGGGTGCGGCCTTATTGGAAAACGGCTTGTTGCACGGGCCGTTGGCGGAGCTTGCGATAGACGATTTCTTCTTGGCAGCGAACCGCGAGCTGTTTGCTTTGATGCTGGAAGCGGATGAGGATAGACAGCCCTTCGATCACAGCACCGTCGCGGAGTCCCTGCGGGAACGCGGGCTGCTGGAGTCGGTTGGCGGCTATGGGTGTCTCTCCGACCTCATCGATTGCATCGTGACGGATGAGGGCCTCGTGAGTCGGCATGTCGGTTCGGTTATCCCGGCTCCGCCGAGTAGGGAAGCTCCTGGACAACATCGGCCGCAGGATTTGGGAGCCCGGAGCGGATCCCGCCCACCTATTGCAGATGCTGGCGACAGCGGTGGCAGCTTTGCAGGAGGGTTGCGACCTTGATGGGAATCTTCTACCGAGCAAGCTGCGGGTTCAATCAAAGCGTGCTGAACTAGTTACGTTATCAACAATTGAGGCTAAGCCGGTTGATTGGGTTTGGAGCCCTTACTTGGCCAACGGCATGTTGGGAATGCTCAGCGGCGATCCGGGAGCAGGTAAGACTTACATCGCCCTTGCGATCGCCGCAGCGATTACCACAGGCCGAGTGCCCTGCACGGCCGAACGCCGCGACCTGGCGGATGTTCTCTATCTCAGTGTTGAAAACAGCCCGGAGCACGTACTGCGTCCTCGATTTGATTCACTCGGAGGTGACGCGAGACGCTTCCATTTCCTGCGCGGTTCAGTCACAGGGGACGGTGATCGGACCGAGCGGGGCAGCGTTCGGCTTTCCGATGTACGACTCCTGAGCGATGCGCTGCAGCAGACCAGAGCGCGGCTTGTAATTGTTGACCCGATCCAGTCCTACCTAGGCGCAGAGGTGGACGCGCACCGCTCGAATGAAACGCGACCGGTGATGGATGGATTGTCTCGCCTTGCCGAAGAGCACGGTTGCTGCGTCATGCTCGTCCGGCACTTGAGTAAGGCTCCAACCGGGAAGGCAATTCACCGCGGGCTAGGGAGTATTGATCTTAGCGGCGCGGTCAGAACCGAGCTGCTCGTCGGCTGCTTGCCAGATGATCCAGAACAGCGTGCGCTTGTGCAGGTGAAATCGAATCTCGGTCAGTTCGGTCCTTCACTGGGGTACATCATCGAAGCCGATGGAAAGTTTAGATGGACGGGTGAATCTGAGCTCACGGCGGCTGCACTCCTAGCCCCCGAATCGAACGACAAAGAGACCGGAGCATTGGCAGAGGCCAAGGACTTTCTATTGAGCGTGCTCTCCCAAGGAGGGCGTCCCGCAGAAGAGGTTCAGGCCGAAGCCCGGCAAACAGGTATCAGCGAACGGACCCTGAAACGTGCCAAGCAGAAGCTAGGAGTGGAGTCTCGCAAGGTCAGTATGAACGGTCCGTGGGGGTGGTCACTTCCTGAAGAGGGCCAAGAATGAACGAAGGATGCCAACAAATAATCTTGGCCTTCTTCGGGAAAAGTTGGCTCTCTTCGGTCGAACCGCTCCGGATTGTTAATCCACCGCGGAGAGAGCTAGGGTGTCGGAGTGAATAGCGGTTAGGCTAACCGCAGTTCGTGTGTAAGTCATTGAAAGAGGACGGTTAAGTAGAAGCGTTGTCTCTATGTTGCCAACTACGACGGGAAAAGCAGCGATGAATACCCAGGAGCCGACGAGCAATGGCTGTGAAGTGATTGATGCAGCCGAACTGGCAAAGCGCTGGAGCCTGCCTGAATCGTGGATTCGAGAGCAGACGCGGACACGTTCCTCCGATCCGCTCCCATGCGTCCGCTTTGGCCGGTATGTGCGTTTTGAGTGGGGCTCTCCCAAGCTGGCTGCTTGGTATGACCGACGACGGTGTTAAAGCTGCATGGAGGATAGCAATCATCCCGTTTGCTACGCCAGGACGCGAAAAAGGTGGACGAGCGCAGACGCGACCCAACCGCAATGCAGAAAACACAATCGTTCGCCTCACTCTTGACAACTAACCGAGCGCTGCGTTAGTATGCTGACGCGGGCGACTACATGAGCCCGCAGCACAGAGGAGCCCGCGATGAAACGGGGGAAACAAACGCCGAAAAAGAATCCCGCCGCTGTAGCGCTGGGAAAGCTCGGTGGCAAGGCATCGGCTGAGAGCCGCTCTCCGAAGGAGCGCTCGGAGGCTGCGCGCAAGGCCGGATTGGCGCGCAGCAAGAAGCTAACGGCAGAGGAGCGGCGTCGCATTGCCATGCTGGGCGTTAAGGCGCGACGGGAAAACAAGAAACAGCGGGAGGGCCGCTAACACGCATCAAGGAGGCAACATGCCACGCAGACGACAACAAGACGGATACATATTCAAAGCACGAGGAATGTGGTATCTGCGCTATTTCGATACCCGCGTGATGGGTGGTGAGGTAAAGCGGGTAAGAATTGCAAAGCAACTAGCCCCGGTGACGGGCATCACCAAGGCCAAGGCGCGCGAACTGGCGCGTCCGATCATGGCACAGATAAACCAGCCGCGGCACGCTCCCGAAACTGCGGTATCGCTCACGGACTTTGTTGAGCGAGTCTATTTGCCTCGTATGGAGCAACAGAAACGACCATCTACTGTAAAGGGCTATTGTGACATCTGGAAGAATCATCTGAAGGCGCGAAGCGCCGGCTTGTGGATGCGTGAGATTCGCACCTGTGATGTGCAGCGAATCCTTGATGAGATCGCCCGGCTCGGGCTACTCGGCAGCAATTCACTGCGTCACATCAAGAGTCAGATAAGCGGGATCTTCTCGTATGCCAAGCAGCAGGGTTATTTTGATGGTGAGAATCCGGCGCGCAACACGGCTATTCCGCCAGCGCGGCCTTCAGAAGAAACCTATGCTTACAGTCTTGAGGAAATCGGACAGATTATCGCGCTCCTCCCCGAGCCCGCCGCAACTATCTTTGCTGTAGCTGCGTTCACCGGAGCACGTCGCGGAGAGATTCGCGGGCTATTATGGGAGAACTATCACGACGGGGAAATCCAAATCACGCGGTCCATCTGGAGGGGCCACATAACCGAGCCGAAAACGCGCAAGAGCCGAGGCGCTATTCCGGTGATTGCCCCGCTTGCAAGGCGTCTGGAGTTTCACCGCATCCGCTGCGGCAATCCAATCTCGGGGGTGATGTTCCCCAACTTGACCGGCTCACCTACGGACCTGGGGAATGTACTCAACCGCGTCATTTTGCCAACACTCAACCGTTGTGCCATCTGTGGCCGGCCGAAGGACGATTGTGGGAGGCCGAGGAAGGGCCAGCACGCCACGCCCGATCATGTGTTTGAGAGGGACAAGAGCCGGCCCGAGTGGCACGGATGGCACGCAGCGCGCAGGGGCTTGGGAACCAACCTGTATCGGCTTGGCGTGCCCGAGAAAACGATTCAGGCGATTCTCCGCCATGCGAATGTTTCCACGACCAATACCTACTACATCAAGAGCGCAGCCGATGACACCCGCGCAGCGATGGCGAAACTCGAAAGCCTTGTGATTGGGAGCGAATCGGTAGCCGAAACCTTCGTAAGTGACAACAATGTGGCAACAGATGCGGCAGACACTCAAGCTGCCGTGATTCAATAACTGCTTTTCATTCTGCCATTTGAATCTGGTGGCGGCGGTAGGACTCGAACCTACGACCTACGGATTATGAGACCGTCGCTCTAACCACCTGAGCTACGCCGCCAAACAGGCGGGTGCGGTACTCGCGACCGCATGAAACGCGAGCACAGGGTCCGCTGCGCGATGAGCGTCGAGCCCGGGGCCCACACCCGATCAAACAAAAAGCCGGACCTCACTGCGTCCAGCCTCACTTTAATTCTAGAAGCGGCTTCGTTGGCTGTCAAACCAGCTAGAGCATCTGCCTGCAAGCCCGGAAGGCGCGCCTCGCAAATGTTTTCCAGCACAACTGCTGTTAGCCGATTGCCACCTAACGAGGAGGATCAAGTGCTGACTGCTAAGGTTCGACAGCGGGTTAACATGTGTTTCTCACTTGCATCCAGCTCCCGAAACACGGAAACTGTACATACCAGCTGAATGAATCTCGCACTGTTTGGCGGCACCTTCGACCCCATCCATCGCGGACACGTCGTCGTGGCCCGGGCTGCCGCCGCCAAGTTCCAACTGAAGCAGGTCTGGTTCGTTCCGGCTGATATTCCTCCGCACAAGCAAAAGGCTCCAATCACGTCGTTCTATCACCGCTATGCAATGGTTTCGCTGGCGGTGGCCGGCGAGAAAGAACTCGTGCCATCCCTGCTGGAGGCTCCTGATCCTGATCGCGACGGTACTGGCCGCCAGCCGAGCTACTCGATTGAGACGGTGCGCCGTGTAAAGAAGACGCTCGGCAAGAGCGACCACCTATACTTCCTCATCGGGATGGATGCATTCACAGATATCGCTAATTGGCACAAGCCGGACGAGCTACTTGGGGAATGCGATTTTATCGTAGCGGCGCGTCCCGGGTATTCGCTCGCCGACGTCGCCTCTTCTTTACCTGAGAAGCTGCGGCCGGACGCCGCTGTGACAAAGCTGTTTCGCAGGGAGAAGATGGCGGGACCGCTGGTCCTGCCGCGCGCCACGCTGCACATGTTGCCTGAGACCCATGAGAACGTATCAGCTACGCAGATCCGTGCGGCGTTGGACCGAGGCGGAGCACTGAAGCGACTGGTGCCAGACAGCGTCGCCGATTACATCCACAAAGAACATCTCTATCGCAACCCGGCAACCAGGAAGGAATCTACTCGAAGCAAACCGAGCCGATCGCATGAAGAAAAATGAATTGAGGGAACAAGTCGCCACCGCCGTGCGTGCCTGCCAGGAAAAGAAGGCCACGGACATCAGCATCCTGCAACTTGATGCACAAGCAAGCGGGTTCACCGACTACTTTGTCCTGTGCTCAGGGGCGAACCCGCGGCAGCTACAGGCCATCGCCGATGAGATAGACCAGAAGCTCAGCTCGGCCGGCGTGCAGCCAAAACATATCGAGGGCTACACGCAGGTTGAGTGGGTGCTGATGGACTACGTGGATTTCGTAGTGCATATCTTTTCCGAGAGTGCGCGCAAGTTTTACGACCTGGAGCGGCTTTGGAAGTCGGCAAAGCGGCTGCAACTTGCCGATCTGGAAAAGCCTGCCCGCAAGCCTGCGGTGAAGAAGGCGGCGTCGAAGCGACTCGCGAGTCCGAAAAAAGCTATGAAGTCGCCGTCAAAGAGCGCGCCCCGCAAGCGGAGCTCGGCAAAACCACGCGCCAGAGTTTCCGAACTGTGAAACTTCGTATTGCATGGATCGGCAGGACGCGCAGTTCACCGATCCAATCTTTGACCGCAGAATATCTTAAGCGCCTTTCGCGCTACGCCGCCTGTGATGCGCTGGAATTGGCGTCGGAAGCTGCGCTGCTCAAGCTGGTGGAGAAGAACGCGGCGCGCACCCAGCCAGTCCTGGTGCTGCTTGACTCGCGCGGCCGGCAGCTTACTTCGGAAGAGATCGCGAACTTCCTGGAGTACCACCAATCGCACGGCACGAAGGAGCTGCTGTTGGCCGTTGGTCCGGCCGATGGCTGGAGCGACCCGACGCGCGCGGCGGCCAAGAGTATCCTCTCGTTCGGCAAGGTCACGCTCCCCCATGAACTGGCGCGCGTGGTGCTGCTGGAGCAGCTCTACCGAGGGTTCACCATCCTCAAGGGCCATCCGTATCACGGTGGGCATTAGGGTCGCCGAGCTCGGCTATACTCGCTATTAGTCCAATCGGAGAGTACATGAGGTCACTGGCGCGGCTCGTAGTCCGCACTTGTATCTTGCTGGCGGTCACAACGCTTCTTCCCGGCTGTTTAGGTCAAACATCCACCCCCGCAGAAAAATCCGGCACAGCTTTTCCGCCGCTACTGCAATGGAAGAATGCTGTGATCGGACGTAACGCCGCCGCGTTGAAAGCCCTATACAGCACCAATCCTCCAGCTCAGATCGTCACACCCGCAGGCGAGACTAGCACCGACTCCGACGATTCCTTCTGGATCGGCCTCAAAGCGCGTCGGATGAAGTTAGACATCATTCAGTCGGACTCGCCACAAAACGGAATCCGCCAGATCGTATTTCAGGCTGAGGTTCGCTCCGTCACGCCTTCGGGAGAACAAACCGTTTACATCACCGTGGGACAGCTATGGCAGCAGCAGGGTGAGGAGTGGCGGCTGGCTGCCACCAAACGAAGCGACCCTACACTTTTGCAGCAGCCAACCTCGACCAGCAAGGTAATCTACGCCCCGGGAATCGATGCCCACGCTGAGATCCAACAGGCTTTGGCGCAAGCTTCCAAGGAGCGCAAACATGTACTGGTCGTTTTCGGAGCGAATTGGTGCTATGACTGCCATGTTCTCGATCTGGCGTTTCATCGCCCCGACGTGGAAGCGGTGCTCCAGAAGAACTACGAGGTTATTCACGTCGACGTTGGCGAAGGGAACAAGAACCAGGACCTGATGCAGCAGTACCAGGTTCCGATGAAGAAGGGGATCCCGGCGATCGCCGTCCTCGATAGCTATGGCAAGCTGCTATACAGCCAGCAGGGTGGGGAGTTTGAGAAGGCGCGCGCCCTTGCTCCTGAAGATGTGCTCGCGTTCCTGAACAAATGGAAGCCGATAGCGCGGTAAAGGTGTTGGCGAGGCTCGATCCCACCTAACGAACGCTTAGCATTAAGAGAGAGAGAGAGAGAGAGAGAGAGAGAGAGAGAGAGAGAGAGAGAGAGAGAGAGAGAGAGAGATGACAGGGGCAAATCAAACGAGGAAGCCCGGAGAAACCCACAGTGTTTTTTTCGCGCTGAAATTTTAAAGCCGCTCTCAGTAGCGGTGTGGCAATTCCTGCTCGGTTTCAACCGAACTTGTTAACGAGCCCACCAGGTAGCTGACCAGGATCACACCCACCACAGCAATTGTTACGACGTCCACGTAGCACCTCACCCCGCTCCGGCGCCTGCCGGAGCTTTGTTCGTCCCCTGAAGATCTTCCTCTCTGGTCACCCTGTTAGATGCAGGGCTGCACCAAAGCCGTTCAACTGTTGTAGCACACATCCGCCGGAATTGCGGCTAGAAAAATCACGCCTCCCAGTTATTAGCTGGCAGCTATGCCCATGACGGCGCCGGTGCCGATTCTGCACTTCCTCGTGCCGAACAAGACGTACAGGGCGCGGTTGGACTCGGAGAGGAACATTTTTCGGGATCTTACAGCCTGACCACTCAACCCAATGAGGCCTATGCCGTGGTTTGCGAAACAGCCTCTTTGATTACGCGTAGCAGCGCATCGGGCCCGTCCGCGCCGACAACGTAGCGGTCGGCCTCGACCTCCGGCCATTCGCCGTAGAGGTGGACAACGTACACGACCTTCACCTCCGGATGGCTGCCTCGAAGCAGACGGATGGTTTTGCGTGCGGTTGCATCCGGCAGACGGTGACAGATCAACACGACATCGAACTGCTCCGGTTCTGCGGCCTTCTCCAGCGCTTCCTTTTCGGTGCTCAGCGCAACCACCTCGTGACCCGCCGTTTCCAGAATTCGTTTGCGAAAAAGAGAAAGTTCCGGGTCTGTGCTCAGGGACAGAATCTTCATTGCGAGTGTTTCCTGTTGGATTTGAATTTTGCTTGTTGTCCCGGATTCCCGCGATCAACTGCAAGCTTTAGAGAGAATTTGCTCGAGAAAACCCCCATCTACCATTTCCTACAAGATCGTCGGCTGGCGTGGGTTCGAACGAAACCACCAAGAATGGTCGGCTCGTCCGAAGCATCCGCCTTCATCCCACCGCAAGCTGGCCCAAGGGCACTGGCTCCAAATCGACCCAGCGCTCTCCGTTGCCCTTGACGAACGTCAATTTGCTGATCTTAACCTTGCGGGTATCGGAATACTCCTTCCAGCGTTGTCGCGCAACCTCGATCACTTTGGGGACCTCATCCGCAGTGCCGGCCTTGACGATCGTCAAATGGGGCATATACGGCCAGGGCTCCTCGCAATGAAGCACGTCACGATTCATGCGATCCCGCAGTTCGCGCATGCGATACGCCCCGCGAGCCACTCGGATGAAAACCGTGGGTGTTACTGGAAGGAAACTCTCCACGTCGCCCATGGTGATTTCAAAGGGAACAGTCGTCCGGCAAATATCCCTCAACAGTTCGATAGCTTGCTGCTCGGTGCCGCGCAGCGGACGGGGTGGCAGGATCGTTAGGTGAGCATCGGCGTGCGTATGCGCGGGGTGCAATTCGCGGCGCAACTGTTCTACAAATATCCCGACCGGGCTGCGCACGTAGGCAACCGCGGCGTACAAGAGCGAAGTCATTAAGCCTACATTATAGCGGCGACTCGGCGGCAACGCCGTCGCCAGTTACAGACTAATCCACGGAGGATTCCACGGACGTTCCCCGTTGCTTACAGGCGCTCCGCAATGACATGGAACGAGAGCGTCGAGCCAGTCACGCGGCTTCTTCCGTAATACAGAAACAATGCAACCCAGAAGAGCTGCAGTGGAAAAATGATTGCCGCGGAGGAGAATTGCGCAAAGGCAGATGAGAGGTCAGGCGTCAGCGTCGATGAAGAGGGCAGTAAGACGAGAAAAATACTGAGATACACAACCGACAATATAGCCATAATCTGGTAAACGGAAATTCGCGAGCTACCGCGGTAATCAGCACGCAACAACTCCGAACACGCGCGCCATCCCCAGCTTGCAATCACAGGAATGAGCGCCGCCAGCCGAAAGTGCTGCGATAGAAATAGCGCGAGCCCCGCCAGCCCCGAGGCAGCGAACACCGCCGAGCTGATGGCCTGCACCGGAATCAGCGGCTCGCCTGCGAGCCCTGAAGCGTAGGCAGCTTTCTTTGTCGAACCGTGAATCACAAGATTGTGCTTCTGGAAGAGCCGGGCGAGAGCAGGTTTCGCTTCCCGCAACGGCATGCCGTAGCAGCAGCCGAAACTCAGGCAGGCCAGCCTGCCGACGGATTCTCCCAGGGCGTACGAGATTGCAGCCGCGGCGAGTATCGGCAGAACGGCGATCTCGTGCACCAACATCTTGGCAGCGAGCGGCTGAAGCGCCAGAACCAGCAAAGGAACGATTAGGCTGGCAACGAAGGCCGCACCCGCGATGGTAAAAGTGTTGCGCTTGCGCTCCACGATCCCGGCGATCAATCGCGACGCCGGGACACAAACGACCAGCAGCAAGATTGCAAACAGGACCGTGATGCTCACTGGAATGCCGACGGACACCAGCAAAAGCAGCATGATGGCAAAGCCGAATGCGATTCCCGTAGCACTGAAGAAACCATAGAAGGTGAGGTTCACTCCGCGCCACGAGCCATCCGCCGCTTTTGCGACTGGGATCGCGGCCAGCATCTGCCAGCGTTCGGCGGGAAGCGCGCGTACGCCCCAACTCAGAAGCACAAAAAGCCCAAGTGCGAGAGCGGCGACGAACGCTAAGTTCATCATGGTTCCTCCTCAGCTGGCGCGGCCAGCAGCGAGCGTACGGCCACGTCGGTTTCGGTCAGAGGCGTGCCCAGCGTCACCGAGAAGCGGCTCTGCACCCCACCACGACGCTGGTTCTCAAGCAAGTCTTGAGCGAAGCGAACGCGATTGGGTTCTAAGAGCAGAACGACCGTGCTGCTGCCGGGACGGAACAGCGCCTTGGGCGCGCCCGCCCGCAGGTACATGCCCTTTTCGACCTGCCGTGGATTTTCGTAGCGGCAATCACTGTAGCGTTGCTCGATCTGACCGACCATCAGTGCGACCACCTCGATCATCGCGACTCGCCCGACTGCCGAACCAATGGCACAATCCGTATCGAGTATCGTCACCACCCTGCGGTTCTTCGAAAACGGCGTTAGCAGCTGGACGGCCGCATTGGGATTGCACGAGTAGTAGCAACCTTCCACGGCGTAGATATCGAGCACGCGGCCCGAAACCGGGCTGTGCGTGTAGTGATATTTTTCCGGCGTGAGCCGAAAGACCGCATAATCGCCACCTTCGAATGAGCGCTGCCAGGGAGAATCTTTGCCGAGTAACTCGGGGAACGAGAAGAACTTCTGCTTGAGGTAGAGCCCGGAGGATTCTTGCATGGATCCGATCAACGCCCGCGCATCGACGGGACAGACGACAGCGCGAGGATGCGAATGCATAGGCCGGCAATTCCAATAACGAATCTGGCGTTCGAAGATCTTGCGCGGCGTGTCATATTCCGACAAGTTCCCGACGAACTCAAAGAGCTGGATTCCCGACTCGCGCAGAAAGCGTAACATCCCGGTCGCTCGCGACGACAATAGATTGTCGTAGTTCAGATACCCGAGTGCGCTGGAGACATAGCGGCTGGACGCGAGCCGGGTCAGCCATGGCGCACTCTCCAGCGCCGGTGAATATAACGCGCTGATCAAAGCGTCAGCCACTAATTGCTCGCGCACCACGTTTCCGCTGGCACGGTCGATGTACCGGTGCTCCACGCGATTCATGACAGCTCCTGCGCAGCAACACGCGCATCCTGCTCGGTGAGCACCAGGAGCAGATTCAGCAGCGCCGCAACCTCCTGGAGCGAGAGGTCGTCATCCGGCAAGCGTACTTCAACGTCTTGCAGGAATCGCGCGGGATCCTGCACGCGCACACCATGACGAATCCGGTGCCTAGACTCGCCGCAGCCCGATTTTTCGAGCGTCGCAAGGTCTTCGCGCAGGTGTGAAAAGGCCTCGCGCAGATGCTCACGCCGTAGCCCGTCCCGATAGAAATCTTCAGCCATGCGATTAAACTCGCGGGCCTCTACGCTCATCGCACTTTCGGCAGAACCGCCTATCACACTATCCATCAGGCGGTTACCCGCTTCCAGCCGTCTGTCGTCGCAGCGCGATGCGAGATCGGCGAGCGTCGATTGCATACTCATCGATTCAGCCAGCTCGGCGCCAGTCTGCTGCACGAAAGCCAGCGCTGCTCGGCGATAGTCTCGAATCGAAACGCGTACGTATCCCGGATGCCGTCGGCTCGGTCGTGTCTTCTTGCAGTTCAGCAGGATGGTGTGCAGCAGTTGATTGCGCGAGTCGCGGTGCACGTAGAAGGCCGGCAGTCCAGCGGCGGAGAAGAAGAATGGCTGGCGGCGCTCGCTCTCTGACGTCGGATCGTCCGGGATATGCTCGTGCGTCACCTCGTCCTGCAGCGCCAGCTTGTAGGCAAGGGCCAGAAGGAATTGTTGCAATCTCAAGGCGGGTGCCATGTCGCGGTCGTAACTGGGAAACAGGCTGTAATAGCGCGCTTCGAAGCCCGAGTAGCCATCGTGCCCATGCTCGCGCAAGCGCAGAGGCATGTAGAACGACATTCGCTGATCGACTATGCCGAGTTCATCGAGCTCCGAGGACAAGCGCCGGATGTTACCTTGCCTTCCGTCCAGGGCCGACGTGTGCTCCGTGTTCAGCCAGGCGACGGGATAAGTCAGCAGTCGTGCATCGGGAACGCAATCGCCACGAAGTCTGAACAGCTTGGCAATCATGCGGTCGAGCCAGGGCGGTCCGTATGGTGTTAGCGGATGCCCAAGAGCGCTGAGATTCGCCTTTTCCTTCCACTCGCGCCATAGCAGGCGCAAGTGTGTGAAGTCGAGTTCATGCGGTAAGAAAGAAAGCAGGCGCTCAGGATGGAATTGATTGAATCCGATGCGGTAGGGAGCTGCAGTATAAGTTCCGACAAACAGGGGCAGAAAGTGTTCGTAGATTTTGATGGCGAGATCGCCGATTCGCTTTTCGTCCTCAGGCAGGAAACCCGAGCTACATCGCAGGCGACGATCCAGCACGCGGCTCCCCATGCTGACGTGTACACCATTGTTCGCGAGACTGACGTTGGACAAGCTCGGCAGCACGATGAGCTCGTTGGTGATGATGCCGGCTTCGCGCAGCTTGGCCACTGCGTTCAGCTGGCTGCGGCTCAGCACCTGATGGCACAAGTGCATGTACTCATACTTCGCTTCGCCGTCGCTCCATCCCGAGAGGCATGGACTCATAAACAACTCGCGGTAGAACGAATCCGAGATGCACGAGGACAGCTCTTCCTGATGCACCGATGGGACTGGGGCGTGATAGACCAGCGCACGCTGTCCACTCTCGAGCAGCCCGAAGCGTCGGTTCGCCCAGGAAATTAACAACGAAGTGAACAGGAATCGCCGCGCTGCTTCGCGCGCGGCTCTTTCGCCCAGCGAACAGTTCGAGTCCGCCTTCACAATGTGAAACGAAGTGGTCTCGGGCGAAGTGTTGTCGCTCAGGAAGTGCCGCATCAGCCGGGAAGTTTCGGCGCGCATCGGCTCAGGCATATGCTGCTGCGTGCCGGCCAAGTCGGCCAGCGCCAACTTCATCGCGTAGCTGATGGGAATTCGCAGCCACGGCTCGCCATTCTGTGTGAAGCGAAACCGGCCGGAATCGGACCGTTCGCGGATCGAGCCATTCCTTAGCACTTTGAGATCGACCCGGAAAACCTGAAGCGCGTGAGCGCTGAGCCGCAACTGAGGAAAACGGATCCAACTGTTCTCCCAAACTCCCCGCCTGTCGTTGAGGAAGGCATCCAGCTCCTGCAGAGTGCGACGCGGCGCTTCGCCACTGGCGTGGCGGCGCGCAATGTTCTGGAAGAAGCGCGATTCGCGGATCGTCAAAGGAAGGTCGCAATCGCTCGGCCGGCCGGCCACGACGGCTTGCAGTTCATCTTCGCTACCGGCAGTTGCGTCGCCTGCGGCAAAAGGAAGCTCATTTACCGAGGGGTGTGCAAGCCCTTGCAGGCCGATGGATTCGAGCAATGCCTCACTGCGAATCGCGGCCATCGCCACCAACCTGCGCGCAAGCGATATCCATGCCAATCACTGCCCCTGCCCTGATTTTGGTGCAATAGGTTGACGGGCACGTCAATGCAGCATGAATTGTGCGTAAATCCCGCGGGGGAATCAGAATAGGAATTGGCAGCTAGTGAGTAGCTTCAACCCGGCAGCTAAGACTCAGAAGATCTTCAGATGGATGGTCAGATATTTCTTGGGGTCCTGGCGGACGGCTTTGATGAGGTCCCGCGTTTCCACCAGCAACTGGTCGGCATTATTGTAGAGTGCGGGATCGTTCAGGAACTTGCCGGCCGTTCCTTCCCCTTTGTCCAGCTTGTCGGCGATGTTGTTGAGGCGGGTGATGGTGTTGTCGATCTTCTTGGCCAGCGCGTCATCCTTGGCCAGCCTGCCGAGAGTGCCTTTGCCGGCATTAATGTCGCTCACCAATTGGTTGGCCTGTGCGGTGGCCTTGTTAGCGTTATCGTATAGCGTTGGATCCTTCAAAAACTTGCCGATTGTACCGTTGCCGCTGTTCACGTCGTCAATGATCTTGTTCAGATTATCAATGGACGCGTTGGCTTTGTTGTAAAGCTCGTCGCTGTTCAGCAGTTTGCCGATGGTTCCCTGGGTGGAATTCAACTGCGCCACTATCTTCTGAATCTGGATCAGCATGTCGTTGGCGCGATCGAACAGCGACTGATCATAAATCACCTTGCCGATGGAGCCTTGCCCGCTCTGGATGTACGAAAGGATGCTATCCAGCCGTTTCACAAGGGTGTCAACGTTTTGGAGTGTGCCCTGGCTGGCACGCACCACGTCCTGCAGTTGTGGCATGTCCTTCGTGGGCAACTCATCGCCGTCTTGAACTGGACCGGCTTTAGCTTGCCGGCAATCGATGTCCACGAAGACCTCGCCCAGGACGCCGGCTGTGGTCAGCTCGACCTGGCAGCCCTTGTTCATGGTGTCGGCATATCTCGTAGTGATCTTCATGACCACTTCCACCGGCGCCAGGCTGCGCTTGGGATCGGCGACCACGCGAATTCGGGTAACGTTGCCGATGTCAACGCCCTCCAGACGCACCGGGGCGCCGACGCGCAGACCTCCTGCGTTGTCCACATAAGCACGAACAATGATTTTCTTGGTGAACAGGCCGGTGGTGCCGGTCATGACAAAGATGAGAACTGCCAGGGTGATCAGCGCAAAAAGCACGGTCAGTCCAACCCGGAGCTGCGACCACTTCACCTGTTTTTCGCTTGGCACGCTCTCTCGCTCGCCCCTTGGACGCGCCTGCCACAACCACCCCAACAAGAACAAAACCGCGCTTGCTGGGGACCCCGGTCATCGCGGCAACCGCTGCCGATTGCACTCCTGCAAGTTCCGAATCATAACACGGAGGGCGGGGAGTCGCGGAAGCCCCAGCCACTCCACCCGGAATGACGAACCGAAAGTTTGAATAGCTGCTACAAATCCAGCTCCGCCCGGATCATGTTCTCCTCCAGGCTCGAGTACATTTTGAATCCGGTCTTGAGGCAGACCGCGCGCATCTCGCGGTTCTCGGGCAGCATGTTGGAAACAACCCGTTTCAGCTTCTCGTCGCGGGCAATCTGGATGAGCCGGCGATACAGCTCTGTTCCCAGGCCTTTGTGCTGGGCAGCATCGATGGCGACCGCGGCCATTTCGGCTTCGTCCCGCCCGTGCAGCTTGCTGAGGCGGCCGACCGCCAGGATTTCGGTTTCGCCGCTCTCGCTCTTGCGCTCAGCCACCAGCGCCATCTCGCGGTTGTAATCGATAAAGCAAGTCCGGGTCAGCCGCTCGTGGGCGGTGCGTTGAGTCAGCTTCAACGGCTGGAAGTAGCGCAAATAAACACTTCGCTCCGAGAGCTTCTTGTGGAATTCGATCATAGCCGGCTCGTCCTCGGGACGGATCGGCCGGATGGTCACCGGCTTCCCGTCTTTCATCGTCCACTCCGTAACCAGGTGGATCGGAAAGGGCCGGATCGCGGCTTCGGGTAATTGGTCCTCGGTCATCTCGGAACCGTGGACGACTACGCGCGCATCCAGCGCCAGCAACCTCTCCGGTGAGGCCAGCAGCGGATTGATGTCAATCTCCTTGATCCAGCGCTGCTCCACCACCAACTGGCTGAACCGCACCAGCAGGTCTTCCAGAGCCGGCACATTCACCGGCTTACGTCCGCGGACGCCCTTCAGCGCGGTCAAGACCCGGGTCTGCTCCATCAGCCGGAGCGCCAGCGTCGAGTTCAACGGCGGTAACGCCAGCGCGCGGTCCTTGAAGACCTCGACAAGCTGCCCGCCGGTTCCGAAGAGAATGACCGGGCCGAACTGAGGATCGAGGCTGCTGCCGATGATCAACTCGTAGCCGTCAAGCTTCACCATCGGCTGTACCGTCACACCCTGGAAGTGCTCGGCGCCAACCTTCTCGCTGACCGTTTGCTTGATCGCCTGGAACGCCGCTTTCACCGCCGCGGCATCATGCAGGTCCAACTGCACGCCGCCCACGTCAGTCTTGTGGGTAATGGTGAGCGAGTAAACTTTCAGCACAATGGGATAGCCGATTTCTTCCGCCGCTTGCAGCGCTTCCTGCTCAGTGACGGCAATACGGGTCTCAACCGTGGGAATGTCATACGCTTTCAGCAACTGTTTCGATTCGTACTCGGTGAGGACGGTGCGTCCTGACTGGCGGGCGTCGCGAATGATGCGCTCCGCTTTTCCCCGCTGCAACGATGCGTCAGCATGATGCGGCATGGCAGGCGTTTCATAAAGCCCCTTCAGGTTGTAGGAATAGCGCCACATGTAATTGAAGGCACGTACAGCGCTGTCAGGGAACTGGAAGGTCGGAATGCCCGCCTGGTTCAGGATCTGCTCGCCGGCCGCGACTTCGGCGCCGCCCATCCAACTCGCCAGCACCGGCTTGCCGAAGCCTTTGGCATAGGGCTTCAGCTTCTCGGCGATCTGCGTAGGGTTGGTCATGTCCTGCGGAGTCAGGACGACCAGCATGCCGTCGATGTTCTTGTCTTTGGCGGCAATTTCCAGCGACTTCGCATAGCGCTCCGGTTCGGCATCGCCCAGGATGTCCACCGGGTTGTTGTGGCTCCACTGCGGCGGAAGGATGGCGTCGAACGCTTTCATGGTTTCTTCCGAGAGCTCGGCCAACTCACCTCCGCCGGCGACCAAAGCATCTGTCGCCAGCACGCCGGGGCCGCCGGCGTTGGTCAGGATGCACAGCCGCTTGCCGCGAGGCCGTGGCTGCTTGGCCAGAACGTCTGACATGAAGAAAATGTCGGCGATGCTGTTCACTCGCAGGACGCCGCAGCGGCGGAAGGCGGCGTCGAGCACTTCATCGCTGCCGGTGAGCGCGCCGGTATGCGACGCTGCGGCCTTGGCCGCAGGGGCAGTGCGTCCGGCTTTGATCACAATGACCGGCTTGGTGAGAGAAACTTCGCGCGCGGCGGAGAGGAACGACCGCGCATCGCCGATCGATTCCATGTAGATCACGATGCTGTGCGTCCGCGAGTCGCTGCCAAAATAGTCCACCAGGTCGCCCCAGTTCACGTCGAGCATGGAGCCGATGGAGACAAAGGCGCTGAAGCCAACATTTTCCTGCAAGCTCCAGTCGAGAACAGCAGTACACAACGCGCCGCTCTGGCTGATGAAGGCGACGTTGCCTGGCCGCGCCACGGAGCGCGCAAACGTTGCGTTGAACCCACGGACCGGATTCATTACTCCCAGGCAGTTCGGGCCAATGAGCCGCATCTTGCCGCGAATCGTCTCTGCGATCTGCCGCTCCAGTTCCTGGCCGTGCTCGCCGTGTTCTTTGAAGCCCGCCGAGATGACGATAGCGCCCGGAATACCCAGCTCCACTGCTTCGGCAATGACTTCGGGAACGGTATCGGCAGGCGTGGAGACAACTACCAGGTCAACCTTGTCCGGCAGGTCTCCGAGGCTTGGATATGCCTTGATGCCCAGCACATTGGGCCGTTTCGAGTTCACCGGAAACACCGTGCCGCCGAAGGGGCTGCTGAGCAGGTTCCATAGCACCGACCGCCCCACGCTACCCGCCCGCTCCGAGGCGCCGACCACCGCTACACTTTGGGGAAGAAACAATGGATCGAGAGGATGGCTCTCGGTCCGGTAAACGTCAGAAGAAGGATCCATTTTGATGGGTTTGCTCACGGGACCTTTGGTAACGGCAATAGTAGTCATAAATTCCTCACGATTAGGACACTCCAGTTTAGTCTCTTGGGAAGCTCAGCAGGAACCAACTCGTCGCAGGAAATCGTGACTCGGCTCACACCATGCCCAAAACGGGCCGAATGTTATTGCGGAATTTTCGGAACCAAAAGCCACTCGCATCGTCTAAACTAATGTCGCCAATGACTTTGGCCAATGTATGAAATGCGATCAAGCAATCGAACCTCCGAGTAATCGGAACCCCGGCTCCATGAACCGTCCCGCCTTGCGCGCCTAATCTGCCGCGTCGCTCGTCTGGTCACGGAGTGCAACGTGAACCGGGCGAGTGAATCCTGCCAATCTCTCAGGATCACCCTCCAAAGCCGCGCAGAGATGCGCATCCTAAGGAGGAACCATGCTGTTGATAACCAGAATTAACAACATTGTGACGGCCTATCCCAAGCTGTCGCGCGTGTGGATCAAGACGGGCGATCCCAGAATGCCGCTGAAGGGCGTGTGGATGGGCGAATCCCGACTGCACTGCGAGATGAACGATGTCCGAGCGAACCAGCACGACGATGAACCCGCCGACCTGTCGGACGAGCATTTATGTCTGGGGGCGTGAGTTAGTGGCCGGCGGCAATGGCGCAGCGAATGTGGGAACAAGTACATTTGCGCCGCCGCTGGCACACAGCCCACAAATTCGTCATTCGCCCCTGAATTGTGCGATGCTGTGAGCATGGGAAACAAGAACGCTCCAAAACGCGAAGCCAAGAAGCCGCCCAAGAAAAAAGCGGCCCGGTAGAGCTTAACCAAGCCTCTGCTGGGAAGGACCTTGCTGTTGTGCAAGTGAGGGCGCCGCTGCGGAGCAGGCAAACGGCAAATCGTTTGACGCGGCAGTATTATCGGAGTCATGTCAAAACGTCCCACGTATGCCGAGCCTCGTTGGCCGGTCCTGCTCGCGCTGGCAGCCGTCGTAGCTCTTCATTTCGCCTTGCCGCAGATACTTAGCTTGGGACCCAACTGGTTGTTGGTTGCCCTCTACTTCGTGCTCGCCACGTCTGTCTCGATTTTTCATCGGAGAGGGGATGAAGAGATTGCTTATGTTGGTGGGCTAATCCTGATTATTTGCGTCACGGCTGCGCTGGTAACATCGCTTGTCCTCCTAATACACACCCTGCCAGCCCGCAAGGGAACACCCCTTCAGCTCCTGCAGTCGGCAGTCTCTCTCTGGATAAGCAACGTGCTGGTGTTTGCGGCTTGGTATTGGAAGCTGGACGCTGGAGGTCCATACGAGCGGGAGAAGGTCGTGCGTCATGATGTAGGCGCATTTCTTTTTCCCCAGATGGCTCTTGACCCGAGATCCCCCACGAAGCCTTGCACCTGGCATCCCCGCTTCATAGACTATCTTTTTCTCTCTTTCAACACGAGCACAGCATTGTCCCCGACGGACACACCGGTTCTTTCCCGCTGGGCGAAGGCCCTGATGATCCTTCAATCCCTCATATCCTTGACCATCATCGTGTTGCTGACAGCGCGGGCAGTGAACATTCTCTGAACAGCAGGGTGGTGATCGGCCTCTTACCCGAGCCTGCCCAAATCGCAAGATGGTACAATGCCATTTCCCGCGCAAAATCTGTCTGCCGCGGCGGACGCCTCCTGGAACCCAAATCTTGGCCACAATGACCGAACCCCGGACCATCACTTACGCCGACGCAGGCGTGGACATCGAGCGCTCCAATCGCACCAAGCAGCGCATCAAGTATCTTGCCCACAAGACCTTCAACCGCGGTGTGCTGAGCGAGATCGGCGGCTTCGGCGGGCTCTTCTCCATCGACAAAAAGAAGTATCCAGACCCGGTACTGGTCTCCAGCGTGGACGGCGTCGGCACCAAGCTGAAGCTTGCCTTCGAGATGAAGCTGCATCACACCATCGGCGCGGACCTGGTGAACCACTGTGTCAACGACGTGGCCGTGCAGGGCGCCGCGCCCATGTTCTTCCTAGACTACTTCGCCACCGGCAAGCTCCAGCCGGAAGTGGTTGAGAAGGTCATCGTGGGAATCGCTGACGCCTGCAAGCAGAATGGCTGCGCGCTCATCGGCGGCGAGACGGCTGAGATGCCGGGCTTCTACGCCAACGGGGAGTACGATCTGGCGGGATTTATTGTGGGTGTAGTGGACCGTAGCCGCATCATCACCGGCAAAGCAGTGCAGGCGGGCGACGTGCTCATTGGGCTGGCTTCGACGGGGCTGCACACCAACGGCTATTCACTGGCGCGCAAGTTGTTCTTCGATGTGGCGCGATACACGCCCGATTCCTACGTCAACGAGATCAAGGGCAAAGTCGGCACCGAGATGATGAAGACCCACAAGAGCTACTGGCCGATTGTGCGGCGCATGATGGATGCCGAGGCTGTCTCGGCCATGGCGCACATCACCGGTGGCGGCCTCACCGAGAACCTGCCACGCGCCCTTCCCAAGGGCTTGGGAGCGATTGTCGAGATCCACTCCTGGCCGGTGCCGCCCATCTTCGAGCACCTGCAGCAGATTGGCAATGTCCCGCAGGACGAAATGCTGCGCACCTTCAACATGGGCATCGGCATGGTCCTGGTCGTGCCGGCCAAGAAGTTCAAGAAGGCCCAGCTTATTCTGGAGCGTTGCAGCGAGAGAGGCTACACCATCGGCCGCGTGGTGAAGGGCGAGAAGCGGGTGACGTACCAGTAAGGCAGGCTGCGAATTTCCCGATGCCCGGCGAAGCTGATTGTGCATCATGAGCTAGAGGTATTCTTAGATCGGCATGAGTACTCCAGTAAAAATTGTGGGACCGTTCGCGACCTCGGCGGATACGGCCAGAGCTCTGGGCGTTTCTCCGGCGCGGAGGAAGCAGCTTGAGAAGCTAGTCGATGGGCTGCTTTCTGGCCGGAAACGTCGCTCCACGCGTGCTTCTCTGAAGTCTCCGGGTGCTGCTGTTTTGCGGAAAGCAAAGCGGTCGCGGGTCAACGGCAGCAAGAATTCACCAAATGGCACCGGCAAACGGCCGCGGGTTAGTGAGTAGTCCAAGCAGTCTTTCCGTATTTCTTAACCTTCCCTACGACTTAAGGTTTCAGCCGCTTTTTCTGGCATACATAGCCGGTGTAACGGCCTTTGGGCTCACGCCTCGGACTACTCTGGAGATACCTGGAAGCACCCGCCGGCTCGACCGCATCTTCAAACTTCTGTCTGAATGTCGCTACTCTACCCACGATCTCTCGCGTCCAACTCGACCGCAGACGACCAGTGACGCCGCGTTTCAACATGCCTTTCGAACTGGGCTTGGCAGTCGCACATGAGCGAAGCGGGCGGAACCATGTCTGGTTCGTCTTCGAGCAAATGCAGCGCCGGATTTTGAAATCGCTTTCTGACCTCAACGGTACTGATGTTTACGTCCACGAAGGCAGAATCAATGGAGTGTTTAGGGAGCTTTGTAATGCGCTGGCGAGGGAGGAACGGCAGCCGACCTTGCCGCAAATGCGGAGGATCTATCGGGAGATCCGCGGGGCGGTTCCAGTGGTATTGCGACGCACGGGCAGTAAAATGCTATTCGAAGCGCGGCCGTTCCGGGATCTTTGCGTGATTGCCAGTAATCTGGCGGATCGAATCGTCACGGGCGAGAACAGGGCAACGCCCCAGTAAAGTTGATCTCGGCCGTAAACTTCTAATCCTCATTTTCCGCCTTGACCTTGGTCAGCCTCTTAACGACCGCAAGATTTTTTGTCCCTGACCGGAAGCTGATGACGGCAGCGACTTGCCGCGCCGCAGTCCGCCCTCTAAAATCGCCATGACCCGGAAGCGGGCGGAGGAACGCATGGCAACCCTGAAAGTTGGTGATGAAGTCCCGGATTTCGAACTCCCGGCGGTAGTGGGCAATATCAAGCAGCGCTTCAAGCTCAGCGACTACCGGGGAAGTAAGAACATTGTGCTGGCTTTTTATCCGGCCGATTGGACGCCGGTTTGCGCCTCGCAATTGCCGTCGCTCAACACCGATCTGGAGAAGTTCGCCGCCTACGACGCCCAGCTCGTGGGCATCAGTGCCGATTCCATCCCCAGCCATACTGCCTGGCAGAAAAAAGAAATCGGCATCATTAACTTTCCCCTGGCCAGCGATTTTTATCCCCACGGCCACGTGGCGAACCTGTTCGGCATTCTGCGCGAAGGGGACCCCCTGCCCGGCGTCGCCGAGCGCGCCGTTTTTGTGGTTGGCAAGGACGGCAAGCTGAAGTTCGCCAAGGTGTATCCCATTAGCGAACTGCCCAGCAACGAAGAGGTGTTTGAGGTGCTCAGGAAGCTGTAAGACAGTGGTTAATGGATAGTGGTTAGTGAATAGAAACAGTACGTCGGCAGCAACGACCGAATCGAACTCGAAACGTGGAACTTGAAACTATCCACTATCCACTGACCACTATCCACTACCAACATGCGTGCCGTTATACAACGCGTCAGCCGTGCTTCGGTAAGAGTTGACGGCGAGCTCACGGGAGAAATCGCAACAGGTCTGCTGGTGCTGCTGGGAGTGGCCCAGGAGGACGGCGTTGCCGACGCCGATTATCTTGCCGAAAAAGTTTCCGGCTTGCGCATCTTTGAGGACGAAGCTGGGAAGATGAACCTGAGCGTGGGGGAAGTCAGCGGGGCGGTGCTAGCGGTCTCGCAGTTCACCTTGTTCGGCGACGTGCGGCGGGGCAAGCGGCCATCGTTCGACGCGGCGGCGCGTCCCGAGCAGGCCAGAGCACTGTACGAACACTTCGTGGAGCGCATCCGCGCCTCCGGCTTGCGCTGCGAAACCGGCCGCTTTCAGGAGATGATGGAAGTCGAGCTGGTCAACACCGGGCCGGTCACCATTCTGCTCGATTCGAAGAAGATGTTCTGAAATGCAGGCATCTGCCTAACCCTCACGAAACAGCCTCTGCCTTGGATGCACGGCAACCTCTAATAGCTGGTCTAGAGTCCCCAAAGATACGAATCCTCCGGTCGGACCAGTTACGCCGGAGACCTCAGCGTTCTCTTGTAGAACCGGGGCCCAGTCGGGATGCTCAGTCAGAAAAGTTGCTAACGATTCCAAGGTCATTCTTGACCTCCGTAAGAGGAGAGTTGTTTTGGGGCGGCGCGCAAACCTGGAATTGCTTTCGCGCTGTTATTTCGGGGTAGTGTTTTCGCTTCCGCTGGTGCTGCTTTTCTGCTGCTGTTGCTGTTTCTCTTGTTCCTGCTGAAGTTTTTTCTTGCTGACGGGCGTCGTCTCGCTCGGGGCCACGCACTTCTGCGCCAGCGCCTCGACTTCGCTCGCCTGGAACCTGCGCGTTTCCTTTCCCTTCGTGCCCGCCGCTGGCTGATCGCCGGGAATCCACCAGCCGGTCAGCTTTACCTTGCTGCCTGAATCTTTCTTGAAGTCGTCCGGTCCGAGCACCTGCAAGCCGGTGCGATGTTCCATGCTGCGAAGTGTGTACCTGCCATTGCTGTCGGGCCCGCTCAAACATCCAATGAGCGTGGCGCTCTTCGCCCCTGCAGGTTTGGTTACCTGCTCTCCGCCCACGGCGCTGTTATCTCGCGCGGCGCTGGCGGCCCTCGGGGGTGAGCTTTGCGGTCCATGGGGAGCGGGCGTGTTCTGTGGAGTTGGAGCGGAGTTCTGCGCCAAGGCCGGCAAGCTCATCACGATCGACAAGGTAAGAGCGTAGAAGAACGGCTTCATAAGAAATCCTCGGGCATGTATCGAGAATACCTGAGGTTCGACGCGGCGTGACGGAAGGAAGTTTCAACGAACGAAAAGGGTAGTGGGTCAGTTTGAAATCGGCCGACGCGGGAAGAAGGAAGTCTAAGCCTGCCGCAACTCCGAGCCCCGCAAGGGTGGAATTTGTTTTCCCCCCGCGTGTAAGCCCGGGGTAAGGTAGGGAAATCATTCGAGTTCCCTCGGGGACGGCACAGTCCCCACACCCACTTCAGTCCCTGAGAAAACTCGCATTTCGTCTCAAATCCCAAGTCCCTCAGCGGCTAAAGCCATCATAAGGAAAGCAGCTTTATGGCACGGCTGAAGCCATGCCCCTTCAAGACGTGAGAGCCTGATGATGATCCAGCTTCAGCGCTTCCATTTCTTCGACGATGACAGAAAAGTTGGCAACCATTGTGCCTGTTTCTTCCGCCTGCCTGCGCAGAATGTCGATGCAGTCATTGATTGCCAGGTCTCGCACTTGGCTGCGCATTTGCATGGTGTGGCCCATGACATCCTCCTAATATACGGAAGTCCAGCACGGGTAGGATTCCAGCCTTATTGCCTGCAACGACCGCCGCGTTCACCGCAGGATAGACCTTCGAGACTCTTAGGACGGTACAATCATCACGTCCGCAAGGTATCCGAGAGATCTCGCTGCTTATTGCTCGCGAGTAACGACACTCCGCTCCGGAGGCATACAAGCTATGCTGAAAACGTTTCCGATCACAGTCGCATGTGTCGCGTTGCTGGTAGCCGGAGCTGCTCAGGTTGCAGCCGCGCAAAATACGAGCCCCGACGGTGCCGCACCCGCTGAGGGGCCCTCCCGCGACGGTACGTATCGTGTTGGAGGCGGCGTGAAGGCACCCAAAGCGACCTATTCGCCCGATCCGGCGTACCCGGAGGAGGCGCGGCGAGCGAAGTACCAAGCCTGCGTGGTTTTATGGCTGGTGGTTGACGCTGAGGGTTCACCCCAGAAAATCCGGATACAGCAGGCAGCAGGAATGGGACTGGACGAAGAAGCGATCGAAGCCGTTAAGCAGTGGCGCTTCGAACCGGCGACCAGGAACGGTCAGCCAGTTCCAGTGATGATCAACGTGGAAGTAAACTTTCGATTCCACGACATGCCGGTAATATCTCCCATGCTATACTCCCCTCCTGCAAGTTCTGCCAAGCCCCCGCAATTCTCTGGCGCGGACACCGCCAAATATCCCCTTGTGGTTACGGTACTTTCCGCCGTGGGATCGCCAACTGCTAAGAGTTATGTAATCGACGCGAAGGCGAATATCGACGGACCCGGACCGCAGCAATCGGTTTCCCTGTCCTGCAATGGGGAGAAAAAACACTGCTCATTCCTCGGTAACGGGCGTTATCCAGCACGCTGGCTCGATGGCAACCAACGATTGGAGATCTTGGGCCTGACACTCGAGGACAAAAAATGGGAGAAAACTGAATACGTGATCAGGACAGATTAGACGCCTTCTACTCCTAATGGGTCTCGTCCATCAGGTTGGCGTCTAATCCGTCTCCACACCTCCAGCGCCAAAAACAACGCCGGGCAGTGGCGTCTGCCCGGCGTCCTTTGGGCTGATAGGTTTGTTCGGCCCGCCCGCCGTGGAGCGTGCTTACGAACCTCAGGCTTTCGCCCCTGGTGCTGGCTTGTTGTGCTTGAACCAGGAGAACAGATCAAACACCAGCGGAACTATGCTGGACGCCAACTGTGCCGAGGCCAACGCCTCTGTCTGCAAGGACTTGTCGGAGGTTTCGGCCGCTACGCCCACTCCAGCGATCTGCAAGATTTGCTGGGTGGCTGCTACGTGGTCGGCGTCATATTGCTGGATTTGCGGCGCCGCCACTTGCGCGATTTGGGCGCCGGTGCTGATTTTCGAGAGTATGGTTGCGAAGTCCATGATTGTGTCCTTTCTTCTGATTGCTAACTGCTACTTGCTTCTTGACCACCGCCTATAGCGCAGGAAATCCATAGCGAAGTGGACGAACGTCAGCAGGCAGGCCAGGGCCGTCGCGATCCCGCCAAAGCGCTGCAGGTAAGCTTCGTGGCGGCCGACGCGCTCTTCCAGTTCCTGAATTTTGCCCTCGTTGCCGTTGCCGACCAGCCAGCGCATGTGCGCCTTAACCTCGCTCAATTTGAAGAGCGCCCGATAATAGCTGCCCGCCGGACTGGCGCCGGTGTTGGGCGCGACGCTGGCGTTGAATCCGCCGCTGGCATCCAGGGTGACCAGCAGCGAACCGGGTGTCACCGACTGTCCCGCCGCCGTGGTGAACGCCTGCCACGAGAGCAGCACGGTGCCTTGCGCGGGCGAGCCGTCGGCGCGGTACACGGTGTCGCTGATCTGACACAATGTGGGGCCTCCGCCGCCCATCGGCGGGGATGCCAGCAGCCGCGCGGGCGACGTGAAGCCGGGCAGCAATTCGGCGCTGGCTACCAGCACCGGAGCCGAATGCTCGAGCCGGAACGGCGTAAATCGTCGCTCCGTGGGCCAGGCGGCAAAAGCCGGGCCTGACGAATCCAGGCTGGCCGCCGCATCCTTATATAGAGCAGCAAACGGATCGGTGGATGCCAGGTTCGCGCGCACTCCGAGCGCAAACTCGGTCCGCGCTGGCGAAGCGAGAGGAGAGTGAGGAGTCGCTTCGCCTGCCACTACGGCCCGCGGCAATAAAATGGCAACGCCAAGAGAAACCAGGACAATAAAAAACCGCCCGGTCAGGCGGTTGATGTTCGGCATCATGTATGCCTCTCTGTTGCCGGCGGTTGCCGGCGAAGATGTACAAATCATATTTATATAGTTGAACTTTGGGGCGTCATCCCGAGCGACCCCTATTCTGGAACGAAACTCGGATTGACCGCAGGCCATGACCTTATTGCGCGCCTGCCACCGCAGAGTCCCACAATATGGGATGGGGACCTGTTTCGAAGATATTACTTAATTGGGGTGTTCACTTCACTCCAGTAACCACTACAGGTTGTGGTTTAGAAGGAGCAAACAAAATGAGAAATAAAACCACTGTGAAACTGGCAGAGAGCGTTTCATATTCCTCGTTGACG